>ENA-UOUL01001138-UOUL01001138.1-bioreactor-metagenome-genome-assembly--contig:-NODE-1138-length-40126-cov-5.226298_pt1 | contig 40126 bp, 32 predicted proteins | sample MGYA00249838_ERZ747220 | MGnify/ENA primary metagenome ERZ747220 (study PRJEB28778, sample SAMN05720191) | bioreactor metagenome | isolation source: Anaerobic biogas reactor | place: USA:Washington... | reverse complement strand
GCGTGAACCAGGTTTCCTTCGTTGGCAACACGGTGTTCAGCAGCGATGAGCTTGCGGGCCGCATCACTCTTGGCCAGGGTGAATACTACACGGCGCTGGCGCTCAGAAGAGACCTTGAGCGCCTTCAGGATACATACGGCGAAATAGGGTTCATCAACGCATCGGCGACTTCTTCGCGAACGTTCCTTGATCCGTCGGCGCAGGCGCCGCAGTGGGCTGCCGACGCCAAGGACCCGGCCTTGCTGAACGTAACGTTCGACATACAGGAAGGTCAGCAATACCGCGTTGGCCAAGTGTTGATACGCGGCAACTCAGTTACATACGACAGGGTCATCAGGCGCGAACTGCGATTCCACCCGGAACAGTTGTACAACACGGTGGCTGTTAAGGAATCGCGGCGCTCGCTGCTTGAATCCAGGCTGTTTGAGGATGTGACAATTGTTCCTGTCGGGCAGGAACCTGGCGTCCGCGATGCTCTTGTCAATGTTCGCGAAGGGCAGACGGCTGAGTTCATCATTGGCGCCGGCATCAGCAGCCGAGACGGGCTGGTGGGCAACATTTCGTTTGCGCAGAGGAATTTCGATCTGTTCGGCTGGCCCAAACCCGGCAGGACCGGCCCGGCGATGCGGGGCGCGGGTCAGACTCTGCGAGTCACCGCCGAGCCCGGCGTCCATGCCGACGTCCTCAAGGCGGGTCTGGAGGCGGAGGGTGTGGAGTGCGCCTGGGTCGCCTACGACCAGCCCTCCCAGCATTCGGCGGTCCTGCTGGCTCGCCACGGGGGGACCCGGACGATCATCTGGCTGCCGCAGCCGATGGCGGACGCGCGGGCCGTGGAGCGGCTGCCGGAGGTGGTGAACGGCGCCGACGTCGTCCTGCTCGACGCCACCGACGAGAGGCTGGCGACGGCGACGCTCGACGTGTGCGAGCAGCGCGGCATCCCCACGGTCCTCGACACCGGGTCGGGGCGGCCGTGGACGAGAGCCCTCCTCGAACGCGCGGACCACGTGATCGCGCCCGAGGTCTACGTGCGCAGAGAGACCGGCCAGTCGGCGGAGCAAGCGGCGCCCGACCTCTGGAGGAGCTCCGCCTGTACGGTGCTGGGCGTCACCCAGGGGCCGCGCGGCGGGGTCTTCGTGGCCGGCGACGACCCGGACCACCTGGGGCGCTGGCAGGCCGTCCCCGTCACCGCGGTCGACTCCTGCGGCGCCGGCGACACCTTCCACGGCGCCTACGCCTGGGCGCTGGCCGCCGGCCGTCCGCCGGCCGAGCGTTTCGCGCTCGCCGCCTGGTCGGCGGGTCTCAAGGTCACCCAGCTGGGCAACCGCGGCATCCCCACGCTCGAGCAGCTCGAGGAGGCGCGCCGGGCGAGTCGCGGAGCTCGCCCCGCCTGACCGCGCCGGCGGCCGGGCCGATTTCAGGCCCCAGGGCCAGGTACATCCGTCTAGCGGGGGGTCCCACCTGCGCGACCGCTGTCGATGCATGCGCACAGAGGAGACCGCTCATCGAGGACGCCCGCAGCGGGCGACGGAGGATGGGCGTGGGCCATGCGTCGGATCCGCGGCCGGAGGCCTCACTCCGGCCGCAGGAAGGTGAGTGCGGTATGGAGGCCAGCCTGCAGACCCCCGCTTTGACGGCGATCCCCGGTGGCCGTCGCAGACTCGGCGCCCTCCTGGTCGCCGACGGTCTTGTCACCCAGCACCAGATCGAGGCCGCCCTCGCCCGTCAGCAGCTGGACCGCCGGCGGCTCGGCGAGGTCCTGGTGCGCGAGGGGCTCGTCTCCGAGCAGGATCTGGTCGACGCCCTGGCGGAGCAGTTGCGCCTCGAGGTCGCGGACCTCGACCAGGTCTACTTCACGCCGGAGATCCTCGGCCTGCTGCCGCGCGACTTCATGCTCAACCGGCGCGTGCTCCCGCTCTCGCTGGAGGAGGACGGGACCCTGACGCTGGCGATGACCGACCCGCTCGACATCGTCGCGCTCGACGAGGTCAGGCTGCGCACCAAGCGCAACGTCCGCGCCGCGATCTGCACCGAGACCGCGTTCGAGGAGGCCTGCGCGACCTTCTTCAACACGAGGGGGAAGCTGCGTGAGCTCGGCGACGAGAACGACACACCGGTCGCCGACGAGGCCGCCCTGGCCCACGACGCCTCGATCATCGAGATCGTCGACAGCCTGATCTCCGACGCGGTGAGCATGAAGGCCTCCGACATCCATGTGGAGCCGCACGCGGGCGGCCTGCACGTGCGCTGCCGCATAGACGGCGTGCTGCACAAGCTGCGCGAGTACCCCAGCGAGGTCCAGGCCGGCATCGTCAGCCGCATCAAGATCATGGGCAACATGGACATCGCCGAGCGGCGGCTGCCCCAGGACGGGCGCACCTCCTTCGAGACCGCCCAGGGCGACGCCGTCGACCTGCGCCTCGCGTCCATCCCGACTCTGCACGGCGAGAACATCTCGATCCGCATCCTCGAGGTCTCGCCGTTGCCGCCGACGCTCGACTCCCTCGGCCTCACCGGGGCCTCCCTGGAGCGTTTCGAGGAGGCCGTGCGCCGGCCGGAGGGCGGCATCCTGATCTGCGGGCCGACGGGCTGCGGCAAGTCGACCACCCTCTACACGACGCTCGAGCTGGTCAAGTCGCCGGAGAGCAAGATCTACACCGTCGAGGACCCCATCGAGCGCAAGCTGGAGGGCGTCATGCAGAGCGAGGTCAAGGCGGCGATCGGCCTCGACTTCGCAAGCCTGCTGCGCACCCTGCTGCGCAGCGACCCGGACATGATCATGGTGGGGGAGATCAGGGACGCCGAGACGGCGCGGATGGCGGCCGAGGCGGCGATCACCGGTCACCTCGTGTTCTCCACGCTGCACACCCGCGACGCCGCCTCGACCGTCCGCCGCCTGGTGGAGATCGGCCTGCCGCCGTACCTGGTCGCCGCCGCCTTCACCTGCGTGGTGTCACAGCGGCTCGTGCGACGCCTCTGTCCGCAGTGCCGCAAGCGGAGGACCGTCCGCGCGGCCGCGTGGGAGAAGCTCGGCCTGGGCGAGGCGCCGCGCCGGCAGATGAGGGTCTACGACGCCGTGGGCTGCACGCGCTGTTTCGGCACCGGCTACCTGGGGCGCGTGGGTCTCTACGAGGTGCTCACCCTGGACGAGGAGCTGGGCGAGATGATCGAGCGCAACGTGCCGGTGCGCGAGCTGCGCGAGGCCGCCCGCGCCAAGGGCGTCGAGTCCGTCCGTCAGAACGGGGTGCGCAAGGTCCTGGACGGCGAGACCAGCCTCTCCGAGCTGATGCGGGTGGTCGCGTAGCGGGCCCGCCCGCCGCGCGCCGGTCCGCCTGTCGCCGCTCCTGTCCGCCACGGGGCCACGGCGTCTGGTAGCCTCAAACCGTGATCGAGGGCGTCGGACTGGTCCTGGAGGGCGGCGGCATGCGCGTCACCTACACGGGTGGCGTGCTCGACGCCTTCATGGACGCCGGCGTCGACCTCGGCTACGTGATCGGCGTCTCGGCGGGCTCCAACGCCGGCTCCCACTACGTCGCCGGCCAGCGCGAGCGCAGCCGGTGCGTGTTCGTGGACCTGGTGGGTCACCCGCGCTACGCGGGCTGGCGCAACGTACTGCGCGAGCGAAGCTGGTTTGGCATGGACTTCCTCTTCCGGGTGCTGCCCGACGAGCTGGCGCCGTTCGACTACGACGCCTTCCGTTCGTCGCCGCGGACGCTGGTGACCGGCGTGACCGACTGCCTCAGCGGCGCACCGCGCTACTACTCGCAGCGCGACCGCGACCCGCGCTGGTACGTGCAGACGCTGCAGCGCGCGAGCTGCAGTCTGCCGCTGCTCTCGCCGCCGGTGACGGTCGAGGGCAGGCCGTGCGTGGACGGCGGGGTGAGCGACTCGATCCCCGTCCGGCGCGCGGTGGCCGACGGCAACCCGCGCGTCGTGGTGGTGCTGACGCGCAACGCCGGGTACCGCAAGCCGCCGCAGCGGTTCCGCGCCGTGGGCCGGCTGCTCCTGCGGCGCTACCCGGCCCTGTACGCGGCGATGCTGCGCCGCTCCGCCCTCTACAACGCATCGCTCGATCTGCTGGATGAGATGGAGCGGGCCGGCTCGGCCTTCGTCCTCCGGCCTGTCCGCCCCCTGGTGGTCGGGCGCATGGAGCGCGACGTCGGCCGTCTCGAGGCGCTCTACCGCCAGGGGTACGACGAGACCATGACGACGATGCCGGCGCTCAAGGACTGGCTCGGATCCCCGCCCGCGGAGGAGTCCCACGGGCTGGCGGCGTGTGCGGGGTCCTGTGTATGGTCAGACGGACGACGTGGAAGGAGGCAGTGATGCGCAAGGTGTCCGTGGGGCTGGTCATCGCGGTGGTCGCCGGGATGCTGGCCCTCGCGCTGCTCGGCTGTGGGGGCTCCCCAGCGGACGGTGCGGCGGAGGCGCCGCCGACCGAGCCGCCGGCGGCGGAGGCTCCCGCCGAGGAGGCTTCGGGGGAGCCGACCGCAGCTGAAGAGACTCCGGCGGAGGAGGCCCCGTCCGGCGCGTGGACGACCATCGCCACGCTCAAGTCCACGGACCCCAAGGACGACATGGGCTTCCTGCTCAGCAAGGAGTTCACCGTGGACGGCGATGTGCAGGTCGTCCTCCGCATGCCGGGCGCCAGGAAAACCGACGCCGTCATCTTCGCCTTCCTGCCCGCCGGGGAGCCGATCACGGTCAGGTCCGCCTCCGAGGCGGAGTCGGTCGTGCTCGGCGGGCCGATGCTCCGTGATGTGGTGAGCGGCCTCTCCGGCGACTTCGTACTGCTCGCGACCACCGCCGCCCAGAAGGCGTGGCAGGTGAAGGTGCAGACGAAGCACTAGCCGCCCCTGCGGGTACGATGACCTGACACGATCCGGGAGGCGGAGGATGACCACGCGCAGGAAGTGGAGCGAGCTCAGCAAACTCCAGCGGCGGACGATCGTCGTGGCCGGGGTCGCCGAGATCGCCCTGTTGGCGGCCGCGCTGCTCGACATCAAGCGGCGGCCGGCGGAGGGGATCAGGGGCCCCAAGTGGATGTGGCGCGCGGCGGCGTTCGTCAGCTTCGTCGGACCACTCTCCTACTTCATCTGCGGGCGGCGGCGCGCGGAGCCTGTGTGAACGACGCCGGTCGCACGTGCGAGGAGCAGCGTCCCCGGGACGAGACGGACTGGAACGCCGAGTGGGCGCGGCTCAGCGAGCAGGGCGGTCCCCTCCACGACGCGGAGTTCTGGGACCGGCGCGCGCCGGACTTCCGCGGCGGCGGCGAGCGGTCGCCCTACATCGCGGGGTTCCTTGACCACATGGCCGCCCTGCCCGGCGAGAGCGTCCTCGACGTGGGCTGCGGCACCGGCGCGCTGGCGCTGCCGCTGGCGCGCGCCGGGCACCCGGTGACCGGCGTCGACTTCTCGCGCGGCATGCTGGACGTGCTCGAGCGGCGCGCTGCGGACGAGGGGCTGTCGAACGTGACCACCGTGCGCGCCGCGTGGACGGACGACTGGCGCGCCTCCGGCGTCCCCGAGGCCGACGTGGTGATCGCCTCGCGCTCGCTCGCCGTCCGCGACCTGCGCGCCGCCCTGGAGAAGCTCACGTCCCACGCGCGCCGCCGCGTCTGCGTCACGCTGCCCGAGGACGGCCTCTTCTTCGGGCAGCTCCTCGCGCACGCGGCGGTGGGGCGTCCGGTCGCCCGCCGGGGTGACCGCCCGACCGCCGTGGGGGTGTTGCGCCAGATGGGGATCGAGCCGGAGGTCAAGCTGCTCACGTACGCCAGCGCGGACGGCCACGAGACCCGGGAGGCCGCCTTCGAGTCGCTGCGCAGCAGAGTCGAACCCGAGGACGAGCGTGAGGAAGAGGCGCTGCAGCGCTACGCAGCGGAGCGCCTGGTCGCAGCGCCCGATCATGACCGCGGCATCGTCTGGCGCCTCGAGCCTCCCGTCGTCGTGCGGTGGGCCTTCCTCGCCTGGAGCACGGCCGGATCGTGAGGCGCTCGGGCGGCGCCGGGCCCGCGCGAGGGAGCGTGACCGGCGCCGCCATGTCGGCCTGCCGTCTCCTCAGGATCTGAGAGGCGGGTCTCAAGCCGCGCCCGAGCATCTGCTACGATGAAGGTCGCTGGTCCTCCCGGAGCTCGTGGGGTAGTTGCGCCCGGAGGGCACCGGGAGGAGGTGCGCCGCCCCCGGCCGTACGCCGGCGGCTCACGCGAGCCGTCCGTGACGTCGGGCGCGGGGGCGCCGAAGGAGGAGGCCCGCATGCCTTCGCGTCGCCCACGGCTTCTGGCCGCCTCTCTCGCCCTGCTCGCCGGTCTGCTTGCAGTGACCGCCTGTGTGGCGGCGGCAAGCCCCACGGCCGCCGCCCCGCCGGCCACGCCCGCCGTCCCCGCCCCACCGGCCAAGTGGACCGTGATGGTCTACATGTGCGGCGACAACAACCTCGAGAAGTGGGTCTCGCACGACATCAACAAAGAGATGGCCGCGGTGGGCTCCAGCGAAGACGTGCAGGTCGTCGTCCTCGCCGACCGCACGCCCGGCTACAGCACGGCCGACGGAGACTGGACGGGCACCCTCGTCTTCAACGTCACCAAAGGGATGAAGGCCACCCCCGACCAGGCGGTGGCCGACTGGGGCGAGCGCGACATGGGATCGCCGCAGACGCTCATCGACTTCGTCACCTGGACGCGCGCCAACTACCCCGCCGAGCGTTACGCCCTCTTCCTCTGGGACCACGGCTGGGGCTGGTGGCCGGGCAACACCATGCAGGACCGCACCAGCAACGACTACCTCGACATGCACGAGCTGCGCCACGCGCTCGAGGCCGTGGACGGGGTGAACATGATCGGCATGGACACGTGCCTGGCCCAGATGATCGAGGTCCAGGCCGAGCTGCGGGGGTGCGCGCGGGCCGTGGCAGGCTCCGAGGACGCGATCGGCTACACGGGGTTCGCCTACGACCGCCTCCTGACGGGCCTGCAGGCCGAGCCGACGATCGGCGCTCCGGGGCTCGCCAAGCTGGCCGCCAGGAACATGCGGCCGGGTCACGACAAGTGGACGGCGGCGGCGTCGGCGGTGCGGCTCGACGCGCGCTGGGACGAGCTGGCGAGCGCCGTCAGCGACCTCTCCTGGGATCTCGCCGTGGGTCTGCGCAAGCATCGCAAGGCGTACGCCAGGGCGCGACGGCAGACGGCGCGCCTCCCGCAGGCGGGCTACCCGGAGGTGCGCGACCTGTACGACGCCGCCGCCAAGCTGCGCAAGCACGTCCCCTCCCGCATGATCAAGGCCGACTGCACCCGGGTGATGAGGGCGGTCCGCCGTGCGGTGACCTACGAGTGGCACACCAGGGCCGAGGGCAGGCTGCACGGCATCAGCTTCTACTGGCCGGCCTCGCCCGCGCCGCCGCGTCCGGGCTCCAGCTTCTCGCAGTGGGTCGACTTCGGCTACTACGGCGCGCAGCTCAACTTCACGCGGCTCACCTACTGGGGCGACTTCCTCGCCGCGTGGGGCAGGTGAGCGCGGCCGGGGGCGGCCGACGAAGCTGCCCCGCCCGACCTCGCGGCGCTCGGTCGCGCCTCGACCTTGACAGAGCCGCCCGCCGCCGTATCATCGCGCGGCCCTCCCTCATCGGGAGGCGAGGATCCAGGAGGCCCCTTGTGAGCAGCCGCGGCGTCGGCAGCATAGTCCCCAAGGCGCACTGGGCCCTCCACGTCGCGAAGGAGTCCGCGAAGGCGCGCCTCATCACGCCCCGTCAGACGCTGCCCGCGGACACGCCGCCGACGGTCCCCGACTGCACGATCCTCGGCAACGTCCGGGTGCCCATGTCGGACGGCGTGCGCCTGCTCGCCGACGTCTACCTGCCGGCGGGGCCGGGCGTCGAGGGGCCGTTCCCGACCATCCTCATCCGTCTGCCCTACGGCAAGACGGAGGCCTACTGCTCCATGCCGGCGCACGGCAAGTACTGGGCCCGGCGCGGCTACGCCTGCGTGATCCAGGACGTCCGCGGGCGCTTCGGCTCGGAGGGCGTCTACGAGCCGTTCGTCAACGAGGCCGAGGACGGCTACGAGACGCTCGACTGGGTGGCGGCCCAGCCCTGGTGCGACGGCAACATCGGCATGACCGGCGAGTCCTACTACGGGTACGTGCAGTGGGCCGTCGCGCCGCTCGGCCACCCCGACCTCAAGTGCATCGCCCCCGGCGACACCGCCGCCGACATCTACGCCTCCTGGGTCTACAACGACAACGCCTTCTGCCTGAGCACGATGGGCGGCTGGGCCTACTCCGTCAACGGCAAGCTGTACCACAACGAGTTCCTCATGGACCCCTGGCATCTGCCCCTCGCCGGGATGCCCGCCGCCGCCGGTCATCCCAGCAAGGCCTACTCGGAGTGGATGCGTCACCCGACGCGTGATGAGTACTGGGACCGCGTCAACGTCTGCGGGCGCTACCAGGACATCAAGATACCCGTGCTGCACTGGGGCGGCTGGTACGACGTCTTCCTCAACGGGACCATCGGCGGCTGGGAGGGCATGCGCGAGCAGGGCCCGGAGGTGTCGCGCGACCGGCAATGGCTCATGATCGGCGCGACCGACCACGAGCTCTCGCCGGAGTCCACCGGGCGCATCGGCAGGCTGGCTCTCGAACGCCACGGCTACGCCCACGACCGCGTGAAGACGTTCATGGACTGCTGGCTGAAGGGCGAGGACGACGGCGTGACGCAGGGCGGCCGCGTCATGTACTTCACCATGGTGCGCAACGAGTGGCGGCGCACGGACGAGTGGCCGCCGAGGGAGGTCGAGTACCGGCGCTACTACCTGCACGGCGACGGCGCGGCCGGCTCGCCCGATGCGGCCGGCTCGCTGAGCACCGAGGCGCCGTCCGACGAGCCCGCCGACCGCTTCACCTACGACCCGCGCGACCCCGTCGCCTACTGGCTCGGCATCGACATCTGGGAGCTGGCCAGGCACATGGGCGACCGCCGCAAGGTCGAGCGCCGGCGCGACGTCCTCGTGTACTCCACGGGGCCGCTCGACTCCGACCTCGAGGTGACCGGCCCCGTGTCGGTGCGGCTCTCGGCGGCGACGTCGGCGCGCGACACCGACTTCACCGCCGCGCTCGTCGACGTCCACCCCGACGGCTACGCCCATCTCGTGCAGGAGGGCATCAGGCGGGCGCGCTTCCGCGAGTCGGACGCGCGCGAGAGCCCCGTCGAGCCCGGCGCCGTGTACGCCTACGACATCGACCTCTGGGCGACCAGCTACGTCTTCCGCGCCGGCCATCGCGTCCGTCTCGAGGTCTCGAGCAGCAACTTCGACCGCTACGACCGCAACCTCAACACGGGCCGGTTCGCGTTCGACGACGAGATCGTGCCGGCCGAGCAGACCGTGCACCACTCGGCCGTGCACCCGAGCTTCCTGACGCTCCCGGTGATGCCCGGGCGGTGATCTCCCTGTCGGCGGTCAAGCGAGAGCCAAGCGCCCGTCGGGGGATGAGGACGGTCGTTCGCCCGGCACGCACGGTGGTCCCAGCCTGACGAAGAGCGCGGCAACCCGAGGATGCGCTCGATGCCCGCGAAGCCCAAGGTCAGCGACCCTCTTGTGTTCGTGTTCCACCCGTAGGGTCGGCGTCGGGGCTCCGTATGGCGCCCGACGACACGTGCGGGCGATGCGCGTCCTGAGCCGGCTTGACGGCGTCGTCTCACGGAGGGCGCTGAACCTCAAGTACCTGGCCAAGCCGGCCGATTCCCGCTCCGACTCCGCATGGGGGGCGGTCGGGAGTCGGTCCTCGTCGGGACTGCACGGCGGCATGGCGTCGCCGCAGTCCGGGTACGTGTCTGGCGGCGCCTCAGGCGGCGTTCGCCTTGGTGAGCGCCGTCGGCGAGGGTGGAGCGACACGGCACGCAGGCAGGAGGACGTCATGGTCATCGCCACGTTCGGACCGACCACCGGGTGGGTCGGGAAGCCGATCACATTCGAGAACGAGGTCTTCACGCTTGAAGGATACGGACCGATCACGGCCGCCGACGTGATGGGCTACGACCGGCAGGGGCACCTGCTCTGGCCCAGCGAGGAGATGCGCGCCTGGTGCGCCCAGCGGGCCGGCGTTGCGCCGACGCCGCCGGTGCAGGCTGGGCCGGTGACCCCCGTGCGGTCCGCGCCGGTGGTCGTGACGCCCACACCGGCCGCTGCCCCGGCTCCGAACGCCGGAAGATGTGCGTCGTGTTCGGCCGAACTGGCCCCGGACTTCCGCTTCTGTCCCTATTGCGGAGCCGGTGTCGAGGCTCCGTCGTGACATGAGAAGTCGCGCCGGTCGTCGGCGCCGTCGTGCGGCCTGGCGAGCTGTGACGTCCGGGGGCTGGGGTGGGCGGGGAGACGTGCGTCGCTCCCCGCCTTCCACCGTCGGGAACCGCGCTCAGCACGCTCGAAGGACACGCCGCGCGGAGGGGGAGGCTCCCGCGGCCGCCGTCACGCCGCCTTGCGCTCCGACGGCTTCTCGCCGGCCGACGGCAGGTCGGTCACGCCGGCGGTCGTCGTGTCGGCGCGCGCCGGCGTCCTCCTGCCGGCGAGCCACGCGTAGACGCCGATCGCGACCACGGTCACGACGCCGGCCAGCAGGCCCCACCAGACGGACTCCGTCGCCGCGCCGTGGAGAGGAGTCACATAGTACCTCGACGGACCCGCGGCCAGCGCCGCCGTGGCCGTCGCAGCGCCTGCCACGAGGAGCAGAGCGACCGGGGCGACCAGCCTGGTCAGGAACGTCCGAACATACGCCATCATCACACTCACCTCCCCTGCAGATGCGTCGCAGGGTCGGCGGCGCTGACGAAGTCGTCCTGGACCCGACCCCGCACCGATTAATCTACCCGTCTTGGCCCCCTCCCAAATGGAAGGCGGCGGAGAGACGGGCGTCGCCGACGACGTGGTGGTCCTCGATCAGCCTTCTGGCCCAGCGGGGTATACTGGACGCCCCCGTGGGCCGCTAGCTCAGTTGGGAGAGCGCCGCCTTTGCACGGCGGAGGTCAGGGGTTCGACTCCCCTGCGGTCCACCAAGACGCGACGAGCCCAGCTTCTCCACGAGTACTCACGCCGAGGCGATCCGGCGCACAGCTCGAACGGACGTCGGGTGACGGGTCGTCCGCGTCATTCTGATTACAGACACCGCTTCGACCTTGCGGATGTCATCGTCGTGTGCCCCCAGTGCCGTGGTCCACGAGTGACGGACGACGAAGCCAAGAAGGGGAGCTCATGGGTCATCCACGGGCTGATCGCCCTGCGCTCCATGGGCTCCGCCTTCCACGCCAACGTCAGTCAGGCGGCAGTGCCTATGTACGCGCCCGCCGATCAGCTCACCCGGGCCGCGGGCTGGGACTTCTTCCTCATGTCGGGGGCGGCGATCGCGGTCGCGGCGTGGGTGGTGGAGCCGGCGCCGTGGTTCGCGGGCTACGGGAGGAGCCGACGGCCCGTGCCGGCCTCTGATAGCCTGCCGCCATGCTTGCCATCGCTCTCGCCCTCGGCGCCGCGGTGTCATGGGGAGGCAGCTGCTTCCTGTCGGGCGTCCAGACGCGGCGGACCTCACTGTGGACGGTGATCGTCCTCAGCCAGCTCGCGGGTGTGGGCCTGATGGCGGTGATCGTGCTGGCCCGCGGACGGACGCTGCCGGACGAGGTGCTGCTGCCGGCTCTCGCGGCGGGCGTGCTCTCCGTGGTCTCGATCGCCGCCTCGTACCAGGCGCTAGCGATCGGTGTGATGTGCATCATCGGGCCGATCCTCAGCCTCAGCGTCGCCGTGCCGGTGGTCGTCGGTCTGGCGGCGGGCGAGCGCCCCTCTGCCTGGCAGCTGGGCGGCATCGTCGTCGCGCTCGGCGGCGTCGTGCTGGCGTCGCGGAAGAGGAGCGCCGGGTCGTGCCATCAGGCCACGAGCCGGGCGAGCGTGGGACTGGCGGCGGTGACCGCCGTGGTCTGGGGCGTCGTCATGGTCCTCTACGCCAAAGGCGGGGAGACCGACGCGTACTGGACCGTCCTCCTCTCGCGGTTGACCAGCACGATCGTCCTGGCGCTGGCGTTCGTCGTGAGGCGCCCACAGTTGAAGCTCACAAGGGCGGCCGTGGCCCCCATCCTGGCGGTCGGCGCGTGCGAGGTCGCCGGCAACCAGCTCTTCGCGGTGGCGGCGACCCTCGGCTATCTGAGCATCGCCTCGGTGCTGAGCTCGATCTACCCGGTCTTCGTGATCGCGCTGGCCTACCTGCTGCTGCACGAGCGTCTCTCGTGGATGCAGCAGTTGGGAGTCTCGGCGGCGCTCGTGGGGGTGGCGCTGATCGCCGCCGGCTGAGCGGCATCCATCCGGGCGCGCTACGATGTCCCGGAGCAGGGGCGCGCCCCATGTGTCACGCCAGGCCTTGAGGGGCCCGGTGGGCTCGGTGGGCTGCGTGAGGCTGCGCAAGCCCTGTGGGCTCTGAGAGTCCGCGTCGCAAGGAGGGACTGCAGTGGCGCTACGCACATTCGAAGCGGCTCCGGCCCTGGGCCGGCGGGCCGAGCTCGGCGAGAGCCCTTTCTGGGACGCGGCCGAGCATGCCCTGTGGTGGATCGACTGGTCGGGGGGCGTGGTCTACCGCAGCGACGTGGTGGCCGGGACCACCGCGTCGTTCCCCGTCGGACCGGACGTGGCGGCGATCGCGCCGGCTCCGGGCGGCCGCATCGCGGTGGCGCTGGGCCACGGTTTCGCGGAGCTCGACCCGGGGACGGGGCAGGTCCGGGCGCTCGCCCTGGCGGAGCCGGAGGACACCCCCACGCGCATGTGCGACGGCAAGTGCGACGCCGAGGGCCGGTTCTGGGCCGGTACCATGGCGCTCGACGGCAGTTCTCCGATCGGGACCCTGTTCGCGCTCGAGCCCGACGGTGAGGTGCGGCGCGTGCTGGAGGGCGTGACCGTCTCGAACGGCCTGTGCTGGTCGCCCGACGACACCGTGTTCTACTACGTGGACACCGCGACCAACCGGATCGACCGCTTCGACTTCGACCTCACCGCCGGGACGATCACGGGCCGCAGGGTCCTCGTGGAGATCGCCGCCGACGAGGGGGCGCCGGACGGGCTGACGATCGACGCCGAGGGTCACCTCTGGGTGGCGCTCTGGGACGGCGGGCAGGTACGCCGCTACAGTCCGGATGGGGAGCTGGATGCCGTCGTCGAGCTGCCCGTGGCGCGCCCCACCTGCTGCGCCCTCGGCGGCAGCGACGGGCGCGATCTGTTCATCACCACCGCCATGCCGGACAGCGCCGTCGAGCGGGAGGCCCAGCCGCTCGCCGGCCGGGTGTTCGTGGCGCGGGCGGAGGTGCCGGGCGCGCCCGCACATCCGCGCCGTTCCGGGCATCCCTGAGGCGCCCGGAGCGGCCCGGCGGGGCACAGCGGCGTCGCCCGTGGGCGGAGGGCTCCATCCTCGAGGTCTCGGCTCGCCCTCTTCGACGTGTCGCCGCTCCACATCCCGGCCCACCAGAGGAGCGTCAGGGCAGGATCCTGACCTCGGATGGGACGGTATCCACGGGGTTTGTCCCCCGTATCTCGCCTGTCGAGGCTATCCGGCGTCGCGCCCGCCCGGCGCCTCGGCTGCCGCGGTCCGCTTCGCGGCGGCGCGCTGCAGCAGCGGGCTGACGATGAGGACCGCGGCGACGGCGAGCACGATCAGCGCCAGCAGGTCGACGCTCGCCTCGAGCATGAACGCCGTCAGCAGGATCACCATGAACGGGGTGCGGAACATCACCACCATGAAGCCGACCATCATCCCGGCGACGAGGACTGTGGGGTCCGCCGCCGGGAGCACGAGGTCGAGCGCCAGCGCGACGCAGACGAGCGCGAAGATGGAGGGGAAGATGGCGCCGCCGAGGAACCCGCCGCGGAACGCCACCGCCAGGAGAGCCAGCTTGGCCAGCGCCATGACCAGCAGGAGCGCCGCCCCGTAGCGGGCGGGGTGCTCGACGACCGTCTGCACCTGCGACTCGCCCGAGAACATGAGGATCGGCGCCGCCGCGCCGGCGAGGCTGAAGACGACCCCCGCGGCGAGGGCGCGCCCGACGTCGTCCCGGAAGCGCCCCAGGACCCTGGTCGCGACCTTGAACAGCACGGCGGTGACGGCGGCCAGCGCGATGCCGAGGAGCGCCGTCACCAGTATGAGCAGGACGTCGAGCGCCCGGATGTGCTTGACGGGCTCGAGCCCGAGGATCCCGGCCAGGCTCGGCATCCCCAGCGCCAGGAAGACGGCGTAACCGACGGCGCCGCCGATGAGGTTGGCCGGCAGGGACGTCCGGCCCGCCGCTTTGGTCTCCGACAGCTCGACCCCGAGGACGCCGGTGAAGAGCGGGTTCTGGAGGAGCCCGTTGTAGGCGGACGCCACGCCGGCGTAGACGAGCCTGGGGCGCCGCCCGGCCGGGATCCGGAGGACGTGCCCGTACCACGCCGCGACCTGTGAGGCGAGCAGCCCGAGGCCGCCCTCCGGGCCGACGGCGGCGCCCGAGAACAGCGAGACCAGCGCCTGCAGGGCGCTCACCGGGAAGCGGCGCCACTCGATCCTCGACGTGTCGCCGGCGATGCTGTCGGTGAGCGACTCCGTCATCGCCGTGGGCGCCTTGAGGTGCTTGACGAGCAGGCCCACGGCGAGCGAGAACGGCAGGCAGATGACCGGGAACATCCAGCGGTTCGACTCGACGAAGCCGTTCTCCCACAGCGCGGTCTCGACGGCGTAGAACAGCGCCAGCCAGAGCATGAGGACGACGGCGGTGAGCGCGGAGACGACCACGGCGTGCACGTAGAGCAACGGCTCGAAGGCGGGCGCCGCGGGCGCTCCGTCCGCCGCCGCCCGCGTCTCGTCTTCGCCCATCGCGGCCCTCCTCTCCGGCCCCGGGCCGGCCGCGCCGTCGCTCTCTTGCATGGCCCACCCCCGGTGGAAACGAGAGTCCCCGTGGCTCTCTCCCGACAGGGCACACTACCACCAATGCGGCCCGTCGTGACTCCTCGGCCCAGCCAGGCCGGGTAGTGTGCCGGTTCGTGTGCGCAAGTTCGGAGAGAAGAAGTGGTCATGGTATGCGTGTGGCGCCACGTCACCCCTCGAAAGGGGCCACACCATGACCCGCGGCAAGCTCAAGCCCGAGAAGCCCGACTGGAAAGCGCTGCTCGCCGACGACGCCGACCTGATGCGCGTGATCGTGCGCGACGCCGTCCAACGCGACGCGTATCACGGCGTCGGACTGGTGCGCCGCTCGAGCAAGGGCGGGCGCCGCGCGCTACTTTGGAGTCGAGGTCTGGAGCGCCGAGCCTAGACGCGCTCGCGCTCCTTCTTGCCCGGCCACAGGCGCTGCTCCTCCTCGGCGAGCCGACGGCAGACCTCGGTGCACTGTCGATAGGCGCCGCGCACGAGATCGGAGCGCGAGATCAGGTATCCCTTGGTCGTCTCGATGACCTCGACTCCTGCCGCCGCGAGGAGCCCCTCGCGACAGAGCTTGCGGAACTTCTGCGGCGAGACATCGAGCCGGATCACCGCATCCTCCGTGCCTGTCATGATGCCGTTCCAGTAGCGCGCCGCCTCCTCGGTGGAGAGCCACTCTCCGCAGTCCGGCATGGGACCTCCTTGTCACGGCTGCAGCTCGATGACCGGTTGACTCTATCGCGCAGGGTCCGGTGGGCTCAACAGCCGCCGCACCCGAAGCGACTGGACCGGCCTCCACTCAAGTTGTAGAGTGCGGCGACCGATAGAAATCAACGCGGGCAGAGGATACGAACGCGACCTCGTGTGGCCTCACGGCCGGACACGGGCAGGGGACGCACTGCCCGTCCCATGTCGGCGAGGAGGTGCGATGTCGGAGCAGGATCGGGAGCAGGGAACAGGGCAACGCACCTTCAGTCGTGAGGAGGTCCTGGCCGCGGGCTTCGAGGCGCGCTGCATCGGTCCGGACGGAGCGCGCTACCTTTGCTGTGAGGGGAGCGGCCTGCGCGTCGACCCGCGCACGCAGGCGACGATCCTCGTGACCGATCCGGCCACGCTTCCCGACGGTCCCTGGACGGCGACCCGTTTCGGGCGGCAGCAGCTCGCCGAGGCCGGGCGCGAGGAGTCCGCGGCCCATCCCTGAGGCGAGGCGGAAGGGGCGGATGCTGTCATGCGCAACCCGTTGCGGCGCGGGGAGTGGCGGATCGACGGCGAGTGCCAGGTCGACACCATGCGCGTCGCGGTGCGGTTGGCCGGCCTCGACCCGGTCTCCGAACTGGGCTACGGCGGCGTCGCGCTCGAGGCCACCGCGGTCGACGTGATCCCCTGCCGGCGCACCGCGGCCGACGTCGTCTACCGCTTCTTCCGCCTGCGGCCGCTCCGCCCGGAGCACGATGCCGCCCCCGTGGACGGCCTCCCCGAGGAGTGGACGAGCGAGGCGATCAGCATCCCGCGGCAGCTGCGCAGGGGCGTGGGGCCCGGGCTCGCCAGGGTCGAGGCCGAGTTCGCCCTCCATGCCCTCCTGCAGCGCGTCGAGCGTGAGATCGACGCCCGGCAGCAGTCTGCGGCGGCGCCGACGGCGCGCGCCCGCAAGTCGCGCGGTGGGGGATCCAAGGCTGAGCGCTGCAGCTACAATCCGCACACTCCGGAGGCATGTTCGGGGTCGCCGCCGCCCTGATCTCGAGGAGTACAGGCTGGGCACGCGATCGAAAGACGCGTCGGGGGCCGATCCAACGCCCGCGGATCGCACAACGCTGGTATCTGACCCGCACCCCCCCAGCGAGCCCCCGCCGCCCCCCGGCGGCCGCCCCACCCTGGGGCGGCCGCCGGCCCTTCCGGACGAGGTCGCCAGGCCCGATGCCCGCGGCGAGGGGCGCGACCGGAGAGCCGTCCGCACCGCGGCGCATGGCGCGTGGATCGGTCGCGAGCAGTGCGGATCAGCGCATCTCGTGACAGCGCTCGAGGATGTCGGCGAGCGACGACGCTATACTACGCAAGGAGCGTACCCCGAGGGGGACTCGGAGGGACGGTGGCGCCATGAGAGGGCCCATATCACTCGTCAGCTCGTGAGGGCTGCGACTCCTGCGAGCGAGGCGGGGACCGGGCCTATCTCTCAGCCGTGGCGGGTGGGGTCGGACTTGCCTTGCGGACCGCCTCGGTTTCCAGGACGACCCGGATGAATGGAGTCATGCGTGAGACTGCCGGCGCGGTGGGTCGGACCATCTCCGGGAGTCCCGACCTGGCGGAGACGTTCCGTCGGATCTTGCGCTAGACACAACCGTGTGACGGAGAAGGGGTCGCATTGCCCACCTCTGATCGACTGGCAGAGCTGGGATATGGTCTGCGCTGGGAAGCGCTCTTCGCCGAGCACCTCTCTCGCGGGCTCCTGCCCGGACGTGTCATTCGCAGCGACCGCGGCAGTGCGCTCGTCGCCACTGAGCACGACGTCGTGCGCGCCAAGCCGTCGACCCGGCTGCTCAAGGCTGCTCGGCGGTCCTGGGACCTGCCCGCAGTCGGAGACTGGGTGGCGCTGCGCGCGACGACGAACCTCGACGTTCCCCTGATCGAGGCCGTGCTCGACAGGACGAGCTCGATCGCAAGAGGCACCTCGGGCGGGACCTCGGGCGTGCAGGTACTCTCTGCCAATGTCGATGTCGTGTTCGTCGTCCATCCCATCGCCCAGGCGCCCAACCTGCGACGCATCGAGCGGGAGCTGTCCCTGGCATGGGAATCCGGAGCGCGTCCGGTCGTCGTGCTCACGAAGGCGGACCTGTCTGCGGATGTGGCGATGGCGTGTCGAAGTGTCGAAGAGGTCGCCTTCGGGGTGGACGTCGTAGCGACGAACGCGCTCGCGGCAGACGGCGCCTGTCCGCTGACCGACTTCATTGTCGGCCGCCACACCGCTGTGCTGATCGGCCCATCCGGGGCCGGCAAGTCCACGCTCGTCAACGCCTTGCTCGGCGAGGCGCGGCAGGCCACCCGCGAGGTGCGCCTCGGCGACGGACGGGGGCGCCATACGACGGTCGTGCGCGAGCTCATAGCGATTCCCTCCGGTGGCGTTCTCATCGACACGCCGGGCTTGCGGGCCCTGGGACTGACCGGATCGGAGGAGGGGATCGCCGCGACCTTCCCCGATATCGAGCAGGTCGCACGCGGCTGCCGGTTTCGCGACTGCGCCCATAGCGGCGAACCCGGGTGCGCCGTCGCGGCCGCGGTCGAGTCGGGTGACCTGCCGCAGGACAGACTGGACAGCTTCCACAAGCTCATTCGTGAGGCTGAGGTCGCGGCAGCCAGGACGGACGCTCGCTTGCGCGCACGGGAGGAGCAGAAGTCCAAGGCGATCAGCAAGGCGGCGAAGGAGTACTTCCGGCACGTGGGCCGGAAGTAGCGACCGCCGGCTCGAGGAGGGGCCGCGGGTGTGGCTGACAGGCGGATCAAGCTGACTCGCCGCGGCGCCGGCGGCCTCACGGGAGGCCGGCGCGCTCGCAGCTCATCCGCGGTGCGACCTGCGGGCCTCGTCCTCAGCAGCCCTCGCCGCCCGTACGCTCACGCCCTGTCGGGCCGCATACCGTCGCCCGATCCAGAACGACGCGGTCGCATGCAGGTGCTCGCCGGTGATGTGCCGAGCGCGGTGGCGCCGCCCACGGGCTGTCGCCTCCACCCCCGTCGCCCTTGCCGCGTGGAGGTGTGTGAGCGGCAGAAGCCCGAGTTCCGCGACCTCGACGGTCGCCGCGTCGCGTGCCGTCCCGCGGCCTCCCTGGACCTCGGCCGGCTTGTCCCATCCCATCCCCTGGAAGAGAGTGACGATGCCTGAGACCCCGACCCACTCGCTCCCACAGCGTCCGCCGACGGCGCAGGAGCTCGGCCTGGGCCGTGACCGCGGTCTGCCGCCGTCAAAACATGTGACTCTGGAGAACTGGCAAGGATGGCCCTGGAACCGCTGGTCGTACCAGCACATCGACGAGCTGATCCCTTGCGCGATCATCGGCGCGAGCACCGATGCGTCCGTTGGGCTTCGCGACGACGGACCCCGAGAGATCGACGTCGGGTTCACAACGACGCGAGGCCGGCGCCGGCGCCTGACCACCTTCTTGCGGCAGACGTGTACGGACGGGTTCCTCGTGCTGCACCGTGGGCGCATCGTCATGGAGGTCTACGACAACGGCATGACCCCCGCGTCCCGGCACTTGCTGCAGTCGGTCTCCAAATCGATCACCGGCACCGTCGCCGGCGTTCTCGCCGACCGCGGCCTGCTCGACGTCGGGCGGCCCGTCAGCGACTACGTGCCGGAGCTGACCTCAACGTCGTTCAGGGACGCCACCGTGCGGCATCTGCTCGACATGACCGCGGGGACGCGCTTCTCTGAGGACTACGAGGACCCGGAGTCCGACATCCGTCGCTACGAGTCCGCCGCGGGGTGGCGGCCCGGCGAACCCGGCGCTCACGCGAACCTGCTGGACTATGCGGCCCAGCTGCCCAACCACCGGCGACACGGCGACGTGTTCGAGTATCGTTCCATCCTCACGGACCTCCTCGGCGTGGTCCTGGAGCGCGCCGGGGACGGCCGCTTCGCACAACTGACGAGCGATCTTCTCTGGGCGCCGATGGGCGCCGCCGACCCGGCGCTCATCACACTCGATCCGGGCGGCAACCCCATGACCGACGGCGGCATCGCGGTGACGCTGCGTGACCTCGCGCGCTTCGGGCTCCTCCACGCGAGAGGGGGCGAGGCGCTCGGTCGGCAGGTCATCCCGCCCGCATGGATCGCCGACACGCTGGAGGCGAACGACGCCTGCCTCCGCGCCTGCCGGCGCTCTGGCTCCGACACCCTTGAGCGCTTTCCCGACGGCCACTACCGCAACCAATGGTGGGTGCCGATCTCGCGCGGTCACGTGCTCCTGGGGGCGGGGATCTACGGGCAGTTCCTCTACGTCGACCTCGAGGCGGAGGTCGTCATCGCCAAGATGTCCACTCTCCCGTTCCCGCTGGACCCGGAGGTCTCCGCAGACCATTGCCGCGCTTTCGCCGCGATCGCCCAGGCACTCGGAGAGGGCGTGTGAGCGGACGGTGAGTCCGAGGCCACTCGAGGTCGGGGTCCCAGTTCTCGGGCGTCCACCGGAGCGGGTCGATTCGAGCCTACGGTAGCGGCCGCGCCGACGGGTCCACGGGTCCCGCTGACAACACGAGGCCAGGCAGCTTCTGGGTCAGACCCGACCCTTACTCCTCCACCGGCTCGCAGTCACGCAGCAGGACGTTGTACTTGTACGAGCCCTCGCAGGTCCCGAGCACAGTCACCTTGTCGCCCTGCTCGATCTTGGCGACCTGCTTTTCGTACCGTGTGTCGAAGGCGCAGTCTACGCCGCGCGCCTTGTCCTTGGCGGCGCCGGAGAGGATCACCTGCGGGGCGTCGAGCACGAGGTCGGTGCCGACGTAGTCGACGAGGCCGCTGACCCGCAGCAGCTTGCCCTTGTAGAGCTCATCGGCGGCGGCCTCGTCCTTCTGGTAGGCGGCGAACAGCTCTTCGGCGCCGACCACGGTCGCTGCGCTTGCCTCCTGCTCGGAGTGCAGGGCCCCGGCGCCGCAGGCGACGAGCGCCGCCGCTGCCAGCAGGGCGACGCCCGCCGTCACGACCTTCCTCAAGATGTTCACCGTGGCCCTCCGCCGTTCGTCGGTCTGGCGGACGCCTGGAGGAGGCTCTCCGGGCATCCGCGCGCATCGGTCTCCTGGTGTCGGGGCGCCGCCTGCCGGCGGCAGGCGGCGCCCCGACGTACGTCAGCCTATGGTGTCGTCAGTGGTCGTGGCCCGTCAACTTCACTTCTTCGTCGGCGGGATCACCTGGATGGCGACGCGGTCCTTCTTGTTCTTCGAGTCCCACGGATAGCCGCGCGTCGCCCACTGGCCCCACTTGCCGCCCCACTTCTTGAGGCCGAGCTTCTGCGGGGTGGCCGCCGGCGGCACCAGCGATTCATAGACGTGGTTGGCGTAGGCCTCGCACTTGGCGAAGGCACGCAGCGCCTTGTTCTGGTGCATCACGGCGTCGTAGCCGTCCGTTTTCTCGGCCTGGTCGCGCTCCCACTGGGCGCTGAACCAGGAGCGCACCGCGTCGTTGAACATCTTGTCGAGCGGTGCGTAGGCGGGGTTCTTGTAGGTCAGCTTGCGCAGCTGCTGATTGGCGTAGTAGAGCGCATGATGGGCGCTCTGGCGCGACTCCCAGAGGACGTCGCCGGGCGTCTCCGCCAGGGTCAGCTTGTAGAAGCTGTGGAGTTCGTCGGGATAGTAGTAGTAGTAGTCTTCGCAGAGTGGGTTGTGATTGCGATTGGCGCCGGTCGCAGCCACGTAGTAGACGCCTGCGTCGCCGTTGTCCGGTCTGCAGACCACGGTGCCCACGTTGCCGAGTTGGCCGATCGGTGCGTACCAGCCCTTGCCCAGGGTCGGTCCGAAGTCGGCATCGGCCTGCTCGATGGTCTTGTACGCCGGGGGCTTGCCGACGAAGCGGTACATCATCTTGGCGAACTCGATGTCGACCTTGCCGCGGTAGTTGTGCAGCATGTTCCACATGGACAGGTTGCGGGTGATCGAATCGACGTCCCAGAAGAACGGGTGATTGCCCAGGTAGCCGGCGTGCGGGATGTAGAACACGCCCTTGTCGGTGGCGGGCTTCAGGTCCTTCTCAAGGTCCTTGTCCCTGTACGTGTTGTTGTTGGCGGCGTAGATGAACTGCTTCTCGCCCATGTGGCCGGGCTCGCGGATGAGCGTCGGCTCCTCGGCGCGCGAGATCTGGAAGGCGTTGCCCGACACGTCGGCCCAGATGCCTCCGCCGTCAAAGCCGATCATTTTGGCCTTGGCCTCTTCGGCGGTGTCGCAGGTGCGCAGGATGTCGAGGACGCGGAAGTCGCGGGCCACGCTGTACTTCGTGGCGCTGCCCGGGCCGCCGCCGCCCCAGCCGCCGCCGCCGTGATGGACGTAGCTGAGACCCTTGTTGTTCATGCCGGGGTGCCAGATGTGCCTGAGGAGCGTCGAGCACACGAAGCTGTTGCCGTCCTCGGGGTAGAACATGACCGTGAAGTCCGGCCCGTAGCCCATCTCGTGGTCGTACATCTGATGGTCACCGTTGGCGCCCACGATCAGGCTGCCGTCCTTGGTCTCCTTGCCCCAGGCGGCGAAGCCGCTGCAGGTACCGTCGCTGGGCGGCAGATCCACATCCTGGCTGCCCTCCGGCTCAGAGCCGTACGCGCGCGTGCCGGCGAAGTAGGCGAGGACCTCCGCATAGGTCATCTCAGCCCCGGCGTCGGTCGCCCCCGCGGCACAACCCTTCAGGAACTCGATCGCCCAGGGGACGTTCTGCATCAGCAGCCACTGGTTCGCCTTGAGCGCCTTGGTCTGGTTCTCGTTGAACGACTTGCCCACGTACTCGCCCAGCCACCACTCCCAGCCGTGGATGGTGATGAGCTGGTTGAAGTACTGGTAGCCCATCTCATAGTCCGAGCCGCTGCAGATGATCGCCGGGCGCACGTTCGGCGGCATCGGCGCGCCGTCGACGAACTCGATCTCCGGGCTTGCCGCCAGCGCCGGTGCGGCTGCCAGCAGCAGTATGAGCAGCAGCATCGGACCCAGGATGAGCCTTGTTGCCACACCTCGCCCTCTCGGACTCCGTGGCTCCCTCATGTGATCTCCCTCCTCGGCGCAAGCGGGGACCGATCTCGTCCGGTCACCCATGTGGTTTCCGCGCCGATACCTCGCCTTTGCATGATCCGTCGAGACGTGCTGTCTGCTGCGGTCCCACCTCCTCTCTCACGCGCTCCGCGCCGTCGGCGGCGACGGTCCGACGAGCGGCATCTCGTTCGGGTTCTGACGTCCTGCCGGGCTCAGGCCGCGCAACTCCTCTGGCGGCGTGCCTCACCCACAGTCGTGTCGGCGGGAGGCATGACGTCCTGACGATGGTCGTTTGGGTCTTGTTGTCTGTCCGGACGGACAAATCGCGTCACTGCTGTGTCGTCCTCTCACCAACGGCCGTGGATTCCCCTCCAGGAGAGCAGCAGTCGACTTGGGAGCGCTGCCCCATCGTGTCACGCGCACAAGCGCGACACGTCACCTGAATGCTGGCACAGCCTCTCGCAAGGGTCAAGCTCCGAGCGGTGGTATAACCCGCTCGTCAGCATGGCCAGGACGCTCTCCTGCCAGGCTGCCCGCCCGGTTGGAGCCGATCCTGCTCAGCGGCGACGCGAGTGCCCACCGTCATTCTCGTCCTCGACGACTGGCTCAAAGGCTTCAGCGAGGACGACTGGGCGCGGCGGGCGTCTCCCGGACCGGCTGCAACTCAGCCCGGGAGGCGCCCGCGAGTCAGGCCACGTATCGGGTCTCGAGCCTCAGGCGTGCTCCTCCGCCCGGCGGCGGACCCGGACGCGCCACACGACCAGGCCGGCGATAGCGGCCGCGGCGGCTGCGATCGCGGCCACCGTGATCCCCACTGCGCCGCTCCCGGAGGATGCGGTCTCCGTCACGGGCTCGACGTTCAGGAAGGTCCAGTGGCTGTCCACGCTGCCGGCGCCGGTCGGCATCTTCACCCACCCGGTCCACCGGCTGGTGTCGTACGCCTCGCGGCCGTGCCGGTAGACGAGAGGGATGTAGGGGCACTCCTCGGCCACGATCTGCTGCATCTGATGGACGAGGACCCTGCGCGCGGCGGGGTCCAGTTCGCTGTCCTGGGCCTCGTAGAGGCGGTCGTACTCTGTGTTCGACCAGCCGACATCGCCCCAGTTGTTGATCTGGTCCGTCGTCAGCACCGAGAGGATGAACCCCGGGTCGTAATCCCCGGCCCATCCCCACACGAACATGTCGAAGTCGGGGTTGAGCTCGTCGTTCTTCGTGGCGTAGACGGAGTCGATCATGGAGCCGGGGTCCATGGCCTGATAGACGATCTTCAGGCCGACGTCCTTGAGATAACCTGCGACCAGCTTGCCGGCGAGAGGCAGCTCCGGTCGCTCGGTGGACGCCCACAGGCGCAGCTTGATCGGCTCTCCCTTGTACTCACGGATGCCGTCGCCGTCCGTGTCCCTGTAGCCGGCCTCGTCGAGGAGCTGTCCGGCCTTCTCCGGGTCGTAGGAGAAAGCCTGGTCCGCGCTCGGCTCCCAGTGGTAGTCGTTGCTCTCGGGCCAATACCGGCTCGCGAGGATGCTCGAGGCCGCCTCGGCAGCGCCGCCGTAGGCGAGCTCGGCGATCTTCTCCCTGTCCACCGCCCACGCGAGCGCATGGCGGAAGGCGGGGTCGCGGACCGCCGGGTGACCGCGCGACGGGCCGAGGTCGTAGCAGTTGAAGCCGATGTCGTCGAAGGCGTCCTCGACGCTGTACGCGGCCGTGAGGCCGGGAGCGTTCTCGCGCCTCTTGAAGGCGGCCTGAGTGACCGGAGCGTACTGGAGCGTGCCCGCCTCGAGCTCGGAGGCCATCGTGTCCGGGTTCTTGTAGATCACGAACAGGATCTCATCGATCTTGGGCTTGTCGCCCCAGTAGTCGGGGTTGGCCCGCATGCGGAGCCACTCGTCGTGCTTCCACTCGACGACCTGGAACGGACCGGTGCCGATCACCGGCGGATCGTTGGTGAATTTGCGCTCCGCGTCCTCCGGCGAGATCTTCGACCAGATGTGCTCGGGGAGGATCGGCACCCACATCTGCAGCATCGTGGCCTTCGGCTTCTCGGTCGTGAAGACGACCGTGTGATCGCCCTCGGCGACCACGTCGGTGATGCCGCGGGTGTAGCTGTAGTAGGCGCCCATCTCATTGTCGATGACGTATTTGAAGGTGAACACCACGTCCCTGGCGGTGAACGGGGTGCCGTCCTGCCACTTCACGTCGTCACGCAACTCGAACGTCCACGTCTTGCCGTCCGGCGAGTGCGACCAGCTCTTGGCCAAGCCTGGAGCCGCGTCGAGCGTGCCGGCGTCGTACTCGACGAGGCGGTCGTAGTTCAGGTGGTAGACGGCGTACGCCTCGGTCGCCGTGCCGACGAACGGGTTCAGGCTTTCCGGTGAGTAGTTCCAGCCCACGCGGAAGATCCTGGCGCCCTCCCCGGAGGGAGCGGACGGAGAAGCCGCCGTCGAGTCGGTCGGGACCGTGACGGCCAAGCCGACGAGACAGAGGGCCACACCCAGGACCAGCGCGATCAGTGAGAGACGTCGCATGACAAGTACTCCCCCCTACGGTAGTGCCGCCGGTGACGTGACGACGCTGAGTATTCGGGGCTCAACCCGAGTGACGCAAGGGCGAAGTTGCCACAATGGCAACACCCCGTCGCAGGCCGCGACGGAATCGGGCGATGGACAGACCCGGTCAGCCCGTGCGTTCGGGGATCTCCCAGTCGGCGACGTCCTTCACCAGGTGCGAGATCAGCAGGGTCTCGACCTTGAGCACGCCGTCGAGGTCGCGCAGCTGCTCATTGACGAACGCCACGACCTCGTCCTCATCCACGGCGTTCACCTCGACGCTCACGTGGCGGCTCGAGCACGCCGTGCTCACGTAGGTCACCGGCGGCAGCTTCGCGGCCGCCGCGGCCACCTCCTCCAGCTTCCACGGGACGACCTCGATGACGATGTCGGCCATCACGGGATACCCGACCGCGAACGGGCTGACGACGAACAGCACGACCTGGTTGTCGATCAGGCGTCTGATGCGGTAGCGGACCACGCGGTCGGAGACATCCCCGAGGCGTCGCGCGATCTCGCGCGAGGACATGCGGACGTTCTCCCGCAGACAGGTGATGATCGCGTGGTCGAGCTCGTCGAGGCTGATCGCCCGCGCGGACTTCAGACGGCTGTGCTGGCGCAGCTGCGGCCCCTCCTCCAAGCCCGGCGTGACTTCGCCCAGGGAGTGCTCACGCTCGCTCCCGGACCTGCGCGGGGCCAGGCGCGGAGCACCTGGCGACTCACGGTGCGTTTGGATCGTGGGCTCTGCCTGACCTGCGCGGTGGCGTTCGTCGTGCCGGGCGTCGTGTCCGGTGATGTTACTACGTCCGTCACGGACATCCTCGCCTCTGACGCTCCCGTGCAGCAGATCCTCAATGCCGGCGCCGCCACGCCTGAGCAGCGGCTGAACGCGTTCCCGGTCATGATTCTCGGCTTGGTCGGCATCGTGGCCGCCATCTCATCAACGCCATCCGAGGACGCCCCCCGTCACGGCGGTAGTCCATGGGCGTGGATGCCTGCGTCATCGGGGAGAAAGCGCTGGCGGTCGACGTCTCCACAAGCTGATGGCCGCCCTGATCCCTTGTCTCGTCGTCGGCTTGGCCTGCGTCCTCCTCACACTGACGTTCCCTCGCCTGCTCACACCGCTGAAGGCAGTGACCGGCTTCCTGCTCAGCGTACTCGCGACGTTCGACGTCACGGTCGCCGTGTTCCAGTCGGGTCGGCTGAGCGACGCTCTCGGGGCGAGCAGCGCGAGGCCAGTCATCGCCCTCGCGCTACGCAGCGTCTCGACCGGCTGCGTCACCCCTCCCTGCGGCCGCTCGCCTCGAGCACGATCAGCCCCTCGGCGACGGCCGCACGCACGAGGCGCCTGTCGAACGACGAGAAGGCGAGCCCTCCGGCCCCCGCTGCGTCGCGCAGTGTGATGGCAGCGGCGAGATGGACGGCGTCGAAGCCGCGGAGCGCGTGACGCACGGCCAGTTCCGCAGCCAGGCGCTCCGCGAGATCGACGACGAGGTAGTCGCCCCAGCTCCTCTCGAGGTCGTCGAGCAAAAGACGCAGATCGTGCGTGGCGAGCGTCCCGTCTGCCCTGCGGCGGGCCAGGGCCGACGCGATCTCGGGGTAAGTGACGCGCGACGTCGCGGCTGCCTCGGCTGCCGTGATCCAGGTCTGGACGTCGTCTGAGTGTGCCTCGTCGATGTACACCTTGGCGAGGCTGCTCGCGTCAAGGTAGAGGATCATCTTCATCGCGCAGGCGGATGATGGTCTCGGACAGCGGCTCCCCGCGCAGCGTCTCACGACGCGGGAAGGCGCTCGGCTTGCCTCCCGACCACTTGACCATGCCGGAGTCGATGAGCGCCCGGAGGCTGGGACTCACCGGCGTGATCGCGCGCAACTCGGCGACCTCTCTTCCGCGGTCAGTGACGATGATGCGCCCGCCTTCGCGGACGCTTCGCACGTAGTGACTGAGCCGCGCTTTCAACTCCCTGATGCCGACCCGTGTCTCGAGATCTGACATGTGACCACTATATTGCCGCTGATGTGACTACATAGAGCGTACTCCTGCCGTGGCCACGGCGCAAGGCGGTCGCTTTCAGTGTGCGCTGCGCACTGTTGGCCTGCCAGAATGACGATCAAGCATCGACGTTGACGCTCGCGGTCGCTCGCTGCGCTGCTACCGGCTCGATTCGGGACTCGACCCATGGGGTTGGCCTATGATCTACCGATGAGCCAGTTCGCCACGTCAGGGGTACTCGCGGCCTTCCTCGGCCTGTTCCTGATCCCGGTGTTGTTCGTGCCCTACGTCGCCTGGACCTACCGGAGACATGGGACGTTCGGCTGGGGCCACATGCTTATCGCCGTGGCCACGGTCGTCTACGGCATGGCGCTGTGGACCTACACGATCGTGCCGCTGCCCGACGCCGCCACCATGGACTGCTCGAAGGGCGGCCCACGCCCGCAGCTGATCCCGTTCGGCTCTTTGGTCGACGTCGATGTCCTGGCGAACGGCCTACGCGACCCGGCGTTGATCCAGCTGGTGGCCAACATCGCGTTGTTCATCCCCTTCGGGATGCTGGTGCGGTACCTGGTCGCGCCCCGGCGCCTGGTCTGGGTCGTGGTGGCCGCGCTGGGGGTGTCGTTGTTCATCGAGCTCACCCAACTCAGCGGCGTGTGGGGCATCTATCCGTGCGCCTACAGGGTGTTCGACGTGGACGACCTCATCACGAACACGGCGGGTGCTGCGCTGGGTGTGATGGCGGCTCCCTTGCTGAGGTTCGTGCCGGGTCAGCGGGAGCTTCCCGAGGATCAGCCGCGGGTCGTCACGCGCGGACGCCGTCTGGTCGGGATGGCAGCGGACTTGGCCTCGGTGCAGGGCTCGTCGCTGGTGGTCTACGTGCCGTTGGCCGTCGCAGCCAGAGATGCGGGCTGGTTCGGCGGGCAGGTCCCGTACGATCAGTTGCTGGGGTGGATCACCCTGGTGGTCTCGGTGATCTTCTTGCTGGTGGTGCCGTGGGTGGGACGGGGCGCCACGCTCGGTCAGCGCTTCACCTTCGTGCGACCGGTCGACACGTCCGGCGCCCGGCCCCGACGGCGCTCTATCTTGCTGCGTTGGGCCACCGGGTCAGGTGGCTACTTCGTGATGGTCGCTCTCGGAGCGATCACCGGTCGCCACGGGTTCGACCTGATCGCCACCGGTTGGTTGGTGGCCGCCGCTGCCGTCGTCGTCCTCCGCCATCCCCGCGGGGTGTCCGGCTACGTGTCGGGCCAGATGGTCACCGATGCGCGCGACAAGTCTCCCCTGCACAGCCGGGCCTCGGAGGTGGATCCACGCAGTATGGGCATCGCGGTCGTGGCGCTGGTGGCGGTCGGGTATCTGGGTTTCAGTGCGCTCGCGGCGCTGGCCGCCCTGGCGCCGGCTGTCGGCGCGGGTTTCGTCATCGCAGGTGCTGTCGTCCTGTTCGTGGCGAGTATGGCGTTGGTCCCTTTCCTCGTGGGGGCAGGAGTGAGGGCGGTGCGCCGAGAAGGCGCCGGGGTGATCACGCTGTTGCCGCTGGTGGTCGCCGCCGCGATCGTCACGCCGCTGGTCCTGCTCGGGGTGGGGATCTGGACCGGGGTCGCGTCACTGGTGATAGCCACGCTTGCCGTCCTCGCGGTCCTCGGCTACTTCGGGTTCCTGTTCATCGCTTTCCTCGCCTACGGCCAGTGGTATGCACATCGCAGGCCCGCGGGACCGGTCGACGCCGTGGTCGTCCTCGGCTCCCGGGTGTTCGGAGAACGCGTGCCACCCCTGTTGGCCGCCCGGATCGACCTGGGCATCGAGGTGCTCGACGAGCAGATGGGAGCCGATCCCGGATCCCCGATCGTGCTGGTGTGCTCGGGCGGGCAGGGTCCGGACGAGACGATGCCCGAGGGCGAGGCGATGGCGCGCTACGCCGCCGCCCATGGCGTGGCTGAGGACCGCCTGTTCAGGGAGACCGCGTCACGGGATACCCGGGAGAACCTCACCCTCACGCGTCGCCTGCTGGAGGGGCAGGGGCTGGGGACCAGGATGGTCGCCGTGACCAATGACTTCCACGCGTTCCGGGCGTCGATCATCGCCCGGGGATCCGGGATCGCGGCCCAGGTCATCGGGGCTCCGACGGCGCACTACTACTTCCCGGCGGCGGTGATCCGCGAGTTCGCCGGGGTGCTGGCGCTGTCGCCGGCCGTCCATGCCGTCGTCGGCCTGGTGCTGGCGCTCACCGTGGGCGCCCTGGGCGCTCTGATCCTGCTATGACTCCAGCGGCTCGAACCGGGCCTGGAAGAAGCGCAGATCCCTGGGCTCGTAGACCATGCGCAGGCCGCGCACCTTCTCGCGTCCGTCCCAGACCTCGGCCACCGACTCGGCGACCACGTCCATGTGCGCCTGCGTGTAGACGCGCCGCGGGATCGTGAGGCGTACGAGCTCGAGGTTGGGGCGGCGGTTCTCGCCCGTCTGCGGGTCGCGGCCGGCGGAGACGTTGCCGCGCTCCATGGCGCGCACGCCGCTGTCGAGGTAGAGCTCGGCGGCCAGCGCCTGCGCCGGGTAGGCGTCCTGGTCGAGGTGGGGCAGGAACGCCCTCGCGTCGAGGAACACGCCGTGGCTGCCGATCGGCACGACGATCGGCACGCCCCAGCCGAGCAGCTTCTCGCCCAGGTAGCGCACCTGGCCGACGCGCGCCCGGATGTGGTCGTACTCGACGCTCTCACGCAGCCCGATCGCGACCGCCTCCATGTCGCGGCCGGCCATGCCGCCGTAGGTGTGCAGGCCCTCGTAGACCACCACCAGGTTGCGGCACTGCTCGAAGACGTCCCACTCGTTGAGGGCGAGGAAGCCGCCGATGTTGACCAGGGCGTCCTTCTTGGCGCTCATCGTGCAGCCGTCGGTCAGCGAGCAGATCTCACGCACGATCTCCGCCACCGACCGATCGGAGTGGCCCGGCTCCCGCTCCTTGATGAGGTAGGCGTTCTCGGCCACCCGCGTGGCGTCGTGGATGATGCGGATGCCGTGCGCGGTGCAGAAGGCGCGCACCTCACGCAGGTTGGCGAGGCTGATCGGCTGGCCGCCGGCCATGTTGACCGCGGTCGCGATGCAGACGTAGGGGATCTTCTCGGCGCCGACCTCGTCGACGACCCGCTCGAGCTTGGCGAGGTCGACGTCGCCCTTGAAGGGGTGCTCGCTCGTCGGGTCGTGCGCCTCGTCGATGATCACGTCGACGAAGCGGCCGCCGGCCAGTTCCTGGTGCAGGCGGGTGGTGGTGAAGTACATGTTGCCCGGCACCACGTCGCCGGGTCTGACCAGCGTCTGGCTGAGGAGGTGCTCGGCGCCGCGGCCCTGGTGGGTCGGCACAAGGTACTTGTAGCCGTAGACCTCCTGGACGGCCGCCTCGAGGTGGTAGAAGTTGCGGCTGCCGGCGTAGGCCTCGTCGCCCAGCATCATGCCGGCCCACTGGCGGTCGCTCATGGCGCTGGTGCCGGAGTCGGTGAGCAGGTCGATGTAGACGTCCTCGCTGCGCAGCAGGAAGGTGTTGTAGCCGGCCTCGCGGATGGCGGCCTCGCGCTCGGCGCGGGTGGTCATCCGGAGCGGCTCCACCATCTTGATCTTGAAGGGCTCCGCCCAGCTACGGCGACGTGACCCGGTCATCAGTACCTCCCCCCATCCAGTCCTGCATCAATCCTATACGCGACGCCCCGTGGAAAGGGGGCATCCGCGGCCGATGGCGTCGATGCTGCTGTCGTGGACGCCCTGCGCCGTATATCATTCTGGGGAAGCGCGCGTGACGGCGGTGAAGGGAGGCCCCATTGGACACCATCGACCGCAAGATCCTCCGTGCCCTGCTCGAGGACGGCCGGCAGACCAACGCACGCCTCGCCGAGAGGGTCGGTCTCTCGCCCTCGGCGACCCTCGAGCGCGTCCGGCGGCTGGAGAGGAACGGCAGCATCCGCGGATATCGCGCCGTGATCGACCCGGAGGCGGTGGGCTACGGCGTCCAGGCCCTGGTCGGCATCCGCCTGCGCACGCACGTCGCCGCCGGTATCCAGCCGTTCGAGCGCGCCGTGCAGGAGGTCGAGGGCATCGTCAGTTGTTACCACGTCACCGGTCCGTTCGACTACGTGCTCCACGTCGTCGCCCGGGACCTGGCCGACCTGCGGGACCTGAACAACAACCAGATCGCCGCCCTTCCGAGCATGGGGCGGCTCGAGAGCCTGCTGGTGCTCTCCGAGATCAAGACCGGCCCCGTGTGGCCGCTGCAGGAGTGAGGATGACCCGTTTCCGCGACACGGGACTGGTGGTCGGCGAGCGGCCACCCGGTCCCCTCAACGCCATCACCGACGTGCCCGGCGTGGCGGTCGGGCACGTCACCCTGATCGAAGGAGACGGCCCGCTCGTGGTCGGCCGGGGGCCGGTGAGGACCGGGGTGACGGTGGTCCTGCCTCATCCCGGCGACGTCTGGAACGAGCCGTTGGCCGCCGGCTTCCACGTGCTGAACGGCTGCGGCGAGGTCACCGGCATGCACTGGGTGCGGGAGTCCGGCATGCTCGCCTCGCCGGTCGCCTTGACCGGCACGCTGGGCGTCGGCGCGGTCCACGAGGGGCTCGTCCGCTGGGCCGCCGAGGACGCCTCGCCGGAGTTGATCGCCGGCGGCGTGCTGCCGGTCGTGGCCGAGACGTGGGACGGCCACCTCAGTGACGGGTTCGGCACCCACGTGCGACCCGTTCACGTGGCGCAGGCGATCGCCGCGGCGACCACCGGACCGGTGCCGGAGGGCAACGTCGGCGGCGGTACCGGCATGATCTGTCACGGCTTCAAGGGCGGGATCGGCACGTCCTCACGACGCGTGGCGCTCCCGTGCGGCGACTACCGCCTGGGCGTGCTGGTACAGGCCAACCACGGCGTGCGCGAGCGGTTCGTGGTGGACGGCGTGCCGATCGGGCGCCGCATCCCCGATGCGGAGGTGCCCGTCCCGCCGGACGTCGTACCCGGGTCCGGATCCATCATCAGTCTCGTCGCGACCGACGTGCCGCTGCTGCCCCACCAGTGCCGCCGCGTGGCGCAGCGCGTGGGCCTCGCCATCGGCCGTCTCGGCGGGCTCGGCGAGGACGGCAGCGGCGACATGGCGCTCGCCTTCTCGACCGCCAACCGGCTGTGGCCGCCCGTCAGGTGGGTCGGCGGGGAGGACCCGCCGCCCGAGGGGCCGGCGCTCGCGACCGGGGTCGAGGCGCTCGTGGGCGAGCACATCGACGAGGTGTTCGCGGCCACTGTCGAGGCGACCGAGGAGGCGATCCTCAACGCCCTCTTCGCCGCCGAGACGATGGTCGGCCGCGACGGGGTCGTGGCGTACGCGCTGCCGCAGGACCGCTTCCTCGAGGAGATCGCGCGCCGGTGATCCTGCGCGTCCGGCGCGCGACCGCGCCCGGGCGCGGTCGCGGGGTCGTCAGCGCCGGAAGGTCCGCGTCTTGACGTAGGCGTCGCGGGCCAGCTGCCCGGTGTGGGTGGTGAGGATCTCCCAGGCGGCGGCAGGGTCTCCGCCTTCGTAGGCGTCGAGCGCCGCCGCCTCGACGTCGGCCTGCGCCGCGAACTCGGCCCGTTCGAAGGCCCGCCACCGGCGGCCGATCTCACGGTGCCGCGGCCCGAAGGCCTTGCCGACCCAGTGCGAGAGGCTGCGGCAGGCCCAGTAGGCGCTGCCCGGCGCCCAGCGGTAGGCGCCGTAGGTCCACTCGGCGGGCAGCGCCGTCACTCCCTGGTAGATGGGGAAGAACCCGTTGCTGCACGGCTCGGCGAAGCAGGTCCAGAGGACGCCGCCGATGCCCGCCGGCAGGTCGCCGCGCAACTCGGAGACCGAGCTGGCGATGTTGTAGCGGTTGCAGACCGTGTAGGGACGCAGCCTGTGGTTGTACCAGCGGGTCCCCTCGTAGTGGCTGCGGAGGATCTTCATCAACCCCGTGCGGGTGACCTTGCCGTCGCGGGCCATGAGGCGCTTCAGGTAACGGGCCACCATGCGGTGACGCACCGTGTTGTCGGCCGCCCACTCCATCTCGCCGCGCCAGTGGTAGGCGCGTCGCCAGTTGAACGGTCCCTGGGCGGGCCGCCACCAACCGCGCTTGCGGGCGAAGCTCTTGACGCCCGGGGACCACATGTAGCGCACGTGCCCGGTGTCCGTGAAGTCGACCTTCCCGATGCGGTAGGAGTTGGCCCGCATCGTGGCGCGACCGTCGCCGACGCGCTGCGCCACCCACTGCTTGCCGCAGATCTCGACCCACCAGGCCTCGTCCGGGTCGGCGATCCCGTACATCGTCCCGCCCCATTTGAGCCCGTGTTCCTCCACCAGGGCGCCCATGATCAGGACTGCCTCGCGCGCCGAGGTGGCCTGCAGCCCCACCAGCTCGGTGAGCTCGCTCCAGAGGATCGTGCGCCCCTTCGGGTCGCATTTCCCCGGGGCCCAGTTGTTGGCGATCGTCACCTGGTGATCGTTGATCAGGTCGGTCACGTCGCCGGGGATGAGGCTCTTGTCGTAGACCTTGGTGGCGACGTAGCCCAGCGTCTCGTCGGGCAGAGGCACCGTCCCGCCGTAGAAGAGCCGGTACCGGCTGCCGGGTTCGTGTGTCGCCGCCGGGACGACGGCGACCACGGTGCAGTCGACCACGTCGTCGTTCTCGTTGTGCGCCATGAGGCAGTACCCGGTCTCGGACGCCTTCTTGCCGACGAGGATCGTGGTGCAGCCGAGGCACGGTGGGGCCAGGATGAGGAGGAGCGTCAGCGCCAGTGTCGCGCACGCCCCCGCGATCCTCATCCCGCCCGGCGCCTTCCTCCGACGTCCGTGTGAGTCGATCGCCATGGCATCGTCCCCCTTGTGTCGCCTGCGCTGCTCCTGAGACCATGAATCCTGGGACTTCCTCGGGGCTTGTCAACGAAGCCGCAGTTCGTGCGGGCGGCCGGCGCCGCTGTCGGGTGGGGCAGGCCGCCCCGACCGGCCGCCGGATCGTCGGCCGCAGAGTCTGCGGCCGACGCGCGGTCCTGCGTAGAGTCCGGCGTCGGACGCATCTAGCCCGGACGATGAGACGGTCGTCGGTGTCGACACCGAAGAATCTGCGTCGTCGTTGACACCCTGCGACGTTTTCTCCTATGTTCGCAGCAGGCCGACCACCTCCGGTCTCGGCCGCGTCACACGGGCACGGGAGGCCTCATGCCGGAAGACTACACAGCCCTGATCGAAGAGCTCTCCCGCGAGTTCCGCGCGCGCAACCCGCGCTCTGCGGCGCTCGACGAGAGGGCGCGCGCCGTGATGGTGGACGGCGGCAACCACGGCGTGCGGCTCAGTCATCCGTTCCCGCCGCGCATCGCCTCGGCCCGCGGCGGTCGCGTGACCGATGTGGACGGCCACTCCATCCTCGATTTCTGGCAGGGCCACTTCGCCAACATCCTCGGCAACTCCCCCGACGTGGTCGCGGCGGCGTTGTCCGGAGCGGTCGCGGGCGGAGACACGCTCCTGCAGTTGGGCATCCCCGACGAGCTCACCGTGGAGACCGCCGAGCTGCTCTGCCCCCGGCTCCACACCGAGAAGCTGCGGTTCACGACCAGCGGGACCCTCGCCACCATGTACGCGATCATGCTCGCCCGCGCCCATACCGGTCGCGAGCTGGTGCTGAAGGTCGGCGGCGGCTGGCAGGGGTCGCAGCCCTGGGGGCTCGTGGGCTACGCGCTCCACCCCGGCCCTGAGCCGTGGACCCTCGACAGCGAGGGGCTCCCCTCCAGCGTGGAGGGCGAGGTGGAGATCTCGCGCTTCAACGATCCGGAGGATCTGGCCGCGCGGTTCCGCGACCACGGCGACAGGATCGCCTGCATGATCGTGGAGCCGGTCGTCGGGGCGGGCGAGTTCATGTTCGGGCGGCCCGAGTACCTGGGCCTTGCGCGCGAGCTCACCGAACGGTACGGGGCACTCCTCATCTTCGACGAGGTCGTCTGCGGATTCAGGTTCCGGGCCGGCGACGTGGGCTCGATGTACGGCCTGCATCCGGACCTGATCACCGTCGGCAAGGTGATCGGCGGCGGCATGCCTGTGGCCGCCTTCGGCGGACGCGCCGACGTCCTCGACCTCTGCGGCCGCGGCGGCGGCAACCGGGTGGGCGCCTCCGGCGGCACCTACTCGGCGCATCCGGCGTCCCTGCTGGCGGCGCGGACGATGGTCTCTCACCTGATCGAACACGAGGATGAGGTGTACCCGCGTCTCGCGGTGCTCGGCGAGCGCCTGCGGCACGCCATCGAGGACGGCTTCGCGGCCGGAGGCATCCCGGCGTACAGCTCCGGTGCGCCGCTGGCGGGCATCCCCGGGAGCTCCCTGACCGCGGTGCACTTCGTGCTCGACGAGGACGCGGGACCCGAGTCGCCGCACGAGAGCAACGACCCGTCGTGCTGCGACGTCGCCCTCAAGGACGGCGTCCTGCAGCTGGCCTTGCTGCTCGAGGGCGTCTACACGCTGTTCGGCTGTTTCGCCGTCGGGACCGCGCACACCGAGGACGACATCGACCGCGTCCGGGACGCCTGCGAGGCGGTCGCGCGCCGCGTCGCCGCCCACCGGCGGGCGGGCGGGCCCCGTGTGGCGGTCCCCGGGGGCGCGTCTGACCCTGCTCCGTCGGCCGGCGGAGACACGTCGCAGACCGGGTAGACGGGATGCTCGACCTCCTGATCCGCGCGGCCACGGTCCTGGACGGGACCGGGGCGCCGGGCCGCACGGCGGACGTGGGCGTCGCCGGCGACCGCATCGTGCTCGTCGGCCGGGCTCCCGGAGGAGTCGCGGCGGCCCGCACCGTCGACGGCGCCGGCCTGTGCCTGGCGCCCGGCTTCATCGACGTGCACACGCACGCCGATCATCTGCCCTTCGTCGATCCGGCGATGGGTGCGGTGCTGCGCCAGGGGGTGACCACCGTGGTGGTGGGCAACTGCGGGGACTCGCTCTGGCCGCCGGTCGGTTCGGAAGGGATCGGGCCGTACCTGGGCGACCAGGGTCCGGAGTACGGCCGCTGGCCCACGTTCGGCGCGTACCTCGACGCGGTCGATGCCGCGCGCCCCGCGGCCAACGTCGCGAGCCTGGTCGGTCACGGCACGGTGCGCGAGCAGGTGCTCGGCGCGGAGCGCCGCTCTGCCGACGCCGCCGCGCTGCGCGCCATGCGCGCCCTGGTGGACGAGGCGCTCGCCGACGGCGCCGTCGGGGTGTCCTCCGGCCTCATCTACCAGCCGGGGCTGTTCGCCGACGTCGACGAGCTGGCCGCTGTGGCCGGGCCCCTCGCCCGGCGCGGCGGCATCTATGCGAGCCATATCCGCGGCGAAGGAGTCACGGTGTTCAGCGCCGTGGCCGAGGCCATCGAGGTCGGCCGTCGCTCAGGCGCGCCGGTCCACGTCAGCCACCTCAAGCTCGCCGCGCGCAGCGTGTGGCACCGGACGGACGAGCTGCTCACGCTGGTGCACGAGAACGGAGCGACCTGCGACCAGTACCCGTATACGGCGGGATTGACGGACCTGGTCTCGCTGCTCCCGCCCTGGGCCACGCCCGACACGTTCGCCGCGCTGCGCACCGATGCGGCCCGACTGGCTCATCTCGAGGAGGTCGTCTCCTACGGTGAGCCGGGTTGGGTCGGCGCCGGTGAGCAGGTCGACTGGGAGCGGGTGGTCCCGGTACCCGTCGGCGGCGTCGACACCGGCGGGCTCAGTCTGGCGGCGCTGGGCCGCGAGCAGGGCGTCGCTCCCCTCGCCGTCATGCTGCAGATGCTCACGGAGGACCCCGGTGCCCTCGTGCTCCTGTACGACATGGCGGAGGAGGACGTCCGCACGATCATGCGCGACCCCCGCGTGATGGTCGCCTCCGACAGCATCCCGGCGCCGGACGACGAGCGCTGGGCGGGCGTGCGCGACCATCCGCGCTCGTACGGCACCTTCCCGCGGGTGCTCGGCCACTACGTACGTGACGAGGGCGTGCTGTCGCTGGAGAGCGCGGTCCGCAAGATGACGAGTCTCCCGGCGGACCGCTTCGGCCTCGCTGACCGCGGGCGGGTCGCCGAGGGCGGCTGCGCCGACCTCACGCTCTTCGACGCGGCCACGGTCGGCGGCGGCGGCGACTTCGACCGGCCGCACGCCGCACCGCAGGGGGTGGCGCTGGTGGTCGTCAACGGCCGGGTCGCCTGGGAGGGCACGTCCGGCGAGCGCTCCGGCCGGGTCCTCAGACACGCGCCCTGAGTCGGCGGTGCGACCGCGTCGCACCGAAGAAAATGCGGTCGCGTTGACTTCCGGCGGCGGTCTTCCCTAGATTGGGGGTGTCCCGGCGTCTCTGCACGGAGGGGTGCAGAGGCAGAAGACGCAGGGGGCGACGGCCGGCCCGGCCGGCCCGGGAGAGCGGCGCGCCGGCGCAGGCGCGTCCGCCGTCCGCGTACGGAACCACACAGAAGGGGGCCACCATGGGATCCCGTCCCTGCTCCGCAAGGCGGCGCACATGCGCCGTGCTGCTGCTCATCGTCGTGTTCGCGGCCGCGCTGGCGCTGGCGTCGGCCGCTCCGGCCGAGGAGGCGACGCCCGCCCCCTCGACGGAGGAACCGGTGGTCCTGCACACCGGCTGGATCGAGGACGCCGACTCGCTGAACCCCTTCGTCGCCTACACCGGCGTCTCGTACCACATCTTCTTCCACAACTATGACCGTCTCGTGCGCTACGACGCCGACACGCTGGAGCCTGTGCCGGGTATCGCCGAGAGCTGGGACGTCTCCGACGACGGCAAGACGTGGACCTTCCACATCCGCCAGGGCGTCAAGTGGCAGGACGGTGAGGACCTGACGGCGCGCGACGTGGCCTTCACCTTCAACTACGTCATCGACAACCACATGGAGGCCTTCACCGTCTACACCAACCACATCGAGGAGGTGACCGCGACCGACGACTACACCGTCGTCATGAAGTGCTCGGAACCGCGCGGCACCATGCTGCAGATGTGGACCCCTATCCTCCCGGAGCACATCTGGAGCAAGATCTCGCCGGACGACGCCCAGGGGGGCTTCCCCAACAAACCCCCGATCATCGGCAGCGGGCCGTTCCAGTGCGTCGAGTGGAAGAAGGGCAGCCACCTCCGCATGGTGGCCAACAAGGACTACTGGGGCGGGGCGCCCAAGATCGACGAGACCATCCTGCACATCTACACCAACCCCGACACGCTCTCGGCCGACCTCGACCTGGGAGTGATCGACTGGACGCGCGACATGCCGCCGGCGCACTTCCCCAAGTACGAGGGCAGGGAGGGCCTCGCCGCCGACGAGGTGGTCACGCTCCGCACCGACCTGCTCGAGATGAACTGCTACCCGGGCAAGTCGCGCGGCCACCCCGCCCTGCTGGACCCGAAGTTCCGCGCGGCACTGGCCTGGGCGGTCGACGCCGAGAAGATCGTCGACATCGCCTACATGGGCTTCGCAGGCGTCGGTTCGAGCATCCTTCCGGCCGAGTTCTGGAAGGAGCCGCTCGACTACCACTGGGAGCCGTCTGACGACACCAGGCGCACGTTCGACCCGGAGAAGGCCAGGCAGATCCTCGACGAGGCCGGCTACAAGGACACCGACGGCGACGGCATCCGCGAGTACAAGGGCAAGCCGATCACGCTGCGCCTCTGGGGCGACGCCGAGATCCCGGCCAACTCGCCCACCGGCAAGCTGATGGTCGGCTGGTTCCAGGACATCGGCCTGAAGATCAAGTACACGACGCAGGACTACGGCAGGATCATCGACGGCGTCTTCAACTACGTCGATGACGAACTCGTGCCCGACTATGACCTGCTGCTGACCTACTGGGGCGGCGACTACGACCCGGGCCTCCATCTCTCGCTCTTCACCAGCGGGCAGATCGACATGTGGAACGAGACCGGGTGGTCCGACCCCGAGTACGACCGGCTCTACCAGCAGCAGGAGGCGACGGTCGACCCGCAGGAGCGGCTCGAGATCGTCCGTCACATGCAGGAGATCTGGTACGAGAACGTGCCGGCGGTCGCGTTCGCTTACGCGCGCGGCCTCGAGGTCTACAACACCAGGGATTGGGACGGCTGGATCAACATGCCGGCCGGTAACGGCGGCGTGCTGAACTACTGGACCTATCTGGGCCTGCAACCGAAGACCGCGGCCGAGGCCTCCTCGGGCGCGAGTACCGGGATCATCGTCGCCGTCGTGGCCGCTGTCGCCGTCGTGGTCGTCATTGCGGTGGTCCTGGCGCGGCGCGGCAGCAGGCGGCGTCGCGCGGTGGAGGATTGATGCGGCGGACAGAGCCGCCCCGAGACCCTGCGGGAGGATCGCGATGAAGGTGTTCGTCAGCATCGACATGGAGGGCATCACCGGGGTCTGCGTCGAGACGCAGACCGACCAGGGCCATTCCACCTACGGGCGCGCCGCGGAGTTCATGCGCGGCGACCTCGACGCGGTGCTCGCCGGCTGTGAGGACGCCGGCGCGAGCGAGGTCGTGGTGCGCGATGCGCACGACTATTCTACCAACCTGGACGTCCTGGATCTGCCGGCGAACGCATCTCTCCTGACCGGCAGGGCGGGGCTGCTCGGCATGATGGAGGGTCTCGACGACAGCTTCGATGCGGTCCTGCTGGTCGGGTACCATGCCATGGCCGGTACGGCCGCCGCGGTCCTCGACCACACGTACTGCGGCCTGGTCCACCAGGCCTTCGCGGGCGACCTCGAGCTCGGCGAGCTGGGTTTCAACGCCGGGGTCGCCACCCGGTTCGGCGTGCCGGTCGTGTTCGCCTCGGGCGACGACAAGCTGGCGGCCGAGGCCGCCGCCTGCCTGCCCGGCGTGACCACCGTGACCACCAAGCAGGGGGTCGCCCGCGGCACTGCGAGACTGCTCTCGCCCAGGCTGACGGCAGGTCTGCTCCGCGAGGGCGTCAAAGACGCCCTCGCGGGACCGCCGCCCGGGGCGCTGGACCTGTCCGGCAAGCCGGTGCGCATCGT
>ENA-UOUL01001137-UOUL01001137.1-bioreactor-metagenome-genome-assembly--contig:-NODE-1137-length-40172-cov-5.477117_pt1 | contig 40172 bp, 29 predicted proteins | sample MGYA00249838_ERZ747220 | MGnify/ENA primary metagenome ERZ747220 (study PRJEB28778, sample SAMN05720191) | bioreactor metagenome | isolation source: Anaerobic biogas reactor | place: USA:Washington... | reverse complement strand
GCTTCCAGGGTGCCCGGAGACTACAGCCTCACCGGGCCGGCGGATTACTTTGTCGAGGTGACCGAATCCGGCGCCAATCCCTCTGACATCACCTTCAACTATCAGAAGGCCATCCAGCCCGCCACCCTCACCATCCGCTATGTGGATCAAAACGGGGCCGAGTTCGCCTCCGAACAGCGGGTATTGCCCGCCGGACAGCACATTGTGACCCCGGACGCTTCCAGGGTGCCCGGAGACTACAGCCTCACCGGGCCGGCGGATTACTTTGTCGAGGTGACCGAATCCGGCGCCAACCCCTCTGACATCACCTTCAACTATCAGAAGGCCATCCAGCCCGCCGCCATCACCATTCATTACGTGGATCAGAACGGGGCCGAGTTCGCCTCCGAACAGCGGGTATTGCCCGCCGGGCAGCACATTGTGACGCCGGACGCTTCCAGGGTGCCTGGAGACTACAGCCTCACCGGGCCGGCGGATTACTTTGTCGAGGTGACTGAATCCGGCGCCAACCCCTCTGACATCACCTTCAACTATCAGAAGGCCATCCAGCCCGCCACCATCACCATTCATTACGTTGACCAGAACAATCAGGAGTTCGCCTCCGAGCAGCGCACCCTGAATCCGGGCACTCACCCGGTAACGCCCGACCCCGTTAAGGTGCCGGAGGGCTACTCCCTCACCGGGGACAGCCAGTTTTCCGTCACCGTGGATGCAGATGGCGCCAATCCGTCTGACATCACCTTTACCTATCACTATCAGGCGGTCATCCAGCCCGCCGCCATCACCATTCATTACGTGGATCAGAACAATCAGGAGTTCGCCTCCGAGCAGCGAGAACTGCCCGCCGGACAGCACATTGTGACGCCGGACGCTTCCAGGGTGCCTGGGGACTACAGCCTTACCGGGCAGGGCGAGGCGATTGTTGAGGTCACCGAATCCGGCGTCAACCCCTCTGACATCACCTTCACCTATCACTACCAGGCGGAGGTTCAGCCCGCCACCCTCACCATTTATTTCCTGAATGACAAAGGCCAGACGGTGGCCAGCTCCCGGACCCAGACCCTGGCCCCGGGCGAACACATCATCGAGCCCTGGCCCACGGACCTGCAGCCGGATTATGTCCTGACGGGCGACGCCCATTTCACCGTCACCGTGGACGAGCGGGGGGCGGTGCCCTCTGAGATCACCTTCGTCTACGAGCTCAAGCCCGCGGTATCCCAGGAGGTGGAGATCACCATCTACTATGTGGATCAGAACGGGGTTCCGGTCGCCAGCGAGGACAGCCTCAGCCTGGGCGAGGGCGTCCATCAGATCAGCCCCAGCCCCCGGGACCTGAAGGAGGGTTACACCCTTTTGGACGAGGCCACCAAGCCCGTCTCCGTCAGCAACAACCAGGCCAACCCCGCCAGCCTCACTTTCCTCTACAGCCTGGCCGCGCCCACACCCACCGAAGAGCCCACCCCCACCCCGGCCCCCGCGCCCAAGGTGGCCCTGGTGCCGGTGAATTACGTAAACGAAGCGGGCGTCCTGCTCTACACCGAGACTGTGCCCGCCAAGGAGGGCGAGCAAACCCTGATCGCCGCAAATCTCAGCCTGGTGGATTCCGCCGTGTATGAGCTGACCGGCGCTGCCCAGCAGACGGTCACCGTGGACGCCAACGGCGCAGCTTCACCCGCGGAGGTGGACTTTGTCTTCCGGGACATCAGCATCAAAACCGCCACCCTTCGTGTTCACTACCGGGATGAGGCGGGCAACCCCCTCTCCGCCAGCCAGGAAATGGCGCTGGAGCCCGGCGCCCATCCTGTCACCGCGCCGGAAACCATCAACGGCCTGGTGCTTCAGGGCGAGCGCACCGTGAACGTCACGGTGAGCGCAACAGGCGTGCTCTCTCAAGCCGAGGTGATCTTCACCTACTTAAAGCCCGCCACCGCCACCCCTGTGCCCACGGCCACGCCGGAGCCCACCACCATCCCCTTTGACATCACGACGGAGGACAAATACGCCTACCCCAACAACGACAACATCAACTTCCGCAACACCCCGGAGGTAAAGGACGGCAACGTTATTTCCACCGTCAGCCGCCAGGACCTGGCCCATCTCATCGGCAGCCTTAAAAACCGCGCCGGGGAGGACTGGTATCTGGCAGAGATCAAGGGCCAGCAGGGCTTCCTGAAGGCCAATGTGGTGCGGGTGCTCAGCTTTGAGGAGGCGGCTGCCCTGCTGGGCTTCACGCCCTCCCCCGCGCCCACCGCCACCCCCGGCCTTCCGGACATCCCGGACGGCGCGGTGATTGACCGCTGGGGCGAGGTCACCGCTGCGGGCGGGGTCAATCTCCGCTCCAGCACTTCCACCGCCGGTTCCAGCCGCATCGGCACCCTGGACCGGGGGGAGCGCTTCTGGGTGTATGAGCAGCAGACGGTGGACGGCGAGGTTTGGTACAACATCACCACTGCGGGCGGGAAGGACGGCTTCCTGGTGGCGCGCTACGCCCGGCTTTACAGCCAGGAGGAGTCCGACCGCTATCAGGCCACCCTAGCCAGCCCCATGCCTGAAAGAGATACCCCCACCCCCACAGCTGCCGCCTCCACGCCCACGCCCACGCCCACCCCAACGCCTTCCCCCAGCCCCACAACCCAGGTGACGGCCACGCCCGTGCCCTATCATGGCTATGCCCTCACCATCCACCAGGCGGCGCTGCGCTCAGGCGTGTCCCAGCAGGATGAGAGCATCCTGGCCACCCTGTCCCCCGGCACGCTGGTGTATATCTGGGGTCAGACTTATGTGGGAAGCGAAGGCTGGAACAGCGTGGACGCCCTGGCCCTCACCCAAAGCGGATACCTGCCGGACAGCGCCCTGCGGCGCATCAGCGAGCAGGAGGCCGCCCCCTACCTGGAGCAGCTAAAGCCCCAGGCCACGCCTTCCCCCACCCCCACCCAGCGGCCCCAGCAGGTGAGCGGCTACGCCATCACCCTGGGAGACCATGTGCCCATGCGCGCCTACGCGGACACCAACGCCCAGATTCTGGACGTGCTCCAAAACAGCGCTGTGGTGCATGTGCAGGGGCAGGAATATGTGGCCGGCGACACCTGGCATCTGATTCAGTTCGGCGCGGGGTATGGTTTTGTGCGCGCAGACCAGCTGCGCATGCTCAGCGCTGCGGAGACCCAGGCCTATCTGGAATCCCTGCGCACCCCCACGCCCACGCCTCCGGCAGCGACCCTGCCGCCGGTTACCCTGGACAGCCCGTCCAGCTACGGCTATGTCACCGCCAACAGCGTGCGCCTGCGCCGTGGGCCCTCCACCTCCACGGACAGCCTGAAAATGATGGATAAAAACGCCTTCGCCCTGGTCTACGGCAGCCAGCAGCAGTCTGACGGCCTGTGGTATCACATCAACCAGGGCGGCACTGAGGGCTACGTGATGAGCAGCTATTTCAAGGTGCTGCCCATGGGCCAGCTCTCAAGCTACCTGCAAAGCCCAGAGTACCTCAGCACCAACACCACCGTCACCAGCCCCAATGTGCAGCCGGGGCAGATCACCTCGGTGGAGGATTTCAACAGCTCGGTGTGGCAGAACCCCACCCTTCTGAACCCCTCCTACGAGCCCTTCAACCCCCTGGGCACCCCCACCCCCCCGGTGGAGGCCATCGCCACCCCCGGCACCTCCCCTTCAGAGGCGCCGGATTTAGAACCCCTGCCCACCTTCATGGTGCTGGAGACGGAAGCGCCTCAAAAAGCGGACTCCTCCTTCCCCATCGGCTGGGTGGCCGTGGGCCTGATCGCCCTTTTGGGCGGCGGCGGGTACTACGCCTATCACCTCTATAACCAAAACCAGAAGCGCGCGGCCCAGCGGGCAGCCCAGCGCCGCCAGCAGGCAGCCCAGCAATCCGGCTCGCCCCAGGCGCGCCCAGCCCAGCCCCAGCAGGCCCAGTCCCCCTACGCGCCCCCCCGGTCCGGCCAGCAGGCACAGCAGCCCGGCGCTACCGCCCCCTACCGCCCCGGCGCCACGCCGCCCACAGGCCAGACGGGCGCCCCGTCCCAGAACACGACGGCCTACCGCCCCGGCGCCACGCCGCCCACAGGCCAGACAGGCGTCCCGCCCCAGGGCACCACGGCCTATCGCCCCGGCGCCACGCCGCCCACAGGCCAGACGGGCGCCCCGTCCCAGAACACGACGGCCTATCGCCCCGGCACCACGCCGCCCACAGGCCAGACAGGCACCCCGTCCCAGAACACCACGGCCTATCGCCCGGGCAGCGCCCAGGCAGGACAGATGCCGCCCACAGCGCCGCCCCAAAGCACCACAGCCTACCGCCCCGGTGCCACGCCGCCTCAGGCAGGGCAGCAGCCAGGCACACAGGCGCCTCCCGCTCAGACCCAGGCAAGCCAGCGGCCAGCCGCGCCTTCCCCGGATCAGGACGCGGCCAAGGGCAGCGCGGGGGCGGATCCCAAGAACACCCCCCAAAGCAGCGGCAGCAAACAGGCGGAGGAAACCCGCCGGCGCCGCAGCGACCGGCACAGCAACAGCTAAATTAACTTTAAGGGAGGGGCCGCCTGTCGCGTCCCTCCCTTTTTTGCTATAATGATGAAGGTGTTTTTTCCTGATTCTCCCGTGCATGAAAAGAAGGCGGTCAAGCGTTGAATGAATGAAAGCGGTCATCCCGGCGGCATGGATCCCAGCCAGGTGGAAGCCCTCTATGAGCAGTATGCCACAGATGTGCTGCGGGTCAGCTACTTTTACCTGGGCAACCGGGCCAACGCGGAGGATGTCACCCAGGAGGTTTTCATCCGCCTGATGGAGAGCAACCCGGCCCTGATTCCCGGCAAGGAGAAAGCCTGGCTTTTGAAGGTGGCCCTTAACCGCTGCAGGGATCTCTGGCGTTCCAGCTGGCACAAGCGCGTCTTGCTTGGCAGCCGCAAGCTTGAGATTATCCCGGGCCGGGACGAGATCGAGAACCTCACCGAGAAGGAGGCCCTGATGCAGGCGGTGAACGCCCTGCCGGCGGGCGAACGGGAGATTTTCCTCCTCTACTACTACCAGAACTATTCCATCAGCCAAACCGCTGAAATTCTGGGCCTGCCGGAAGGCACCGTTTCCAGCCGCCTCTCCCGGGGCCGGAACAAACTAAGACAATTTTTGGACGGAGGCGATTCCCTTGATCCGACTTGAGCAACTGCCCCAAGTGGCGGAGGAAACCCTGGGCGGGCTGCATGCGGACCCTGGTCTGTTACACCGTGTTCCCAAGCGCCCCGCCGCCAGGATCACCCCCCAGGGCCGCGCCCTGGCCTTTGCCCTTTCCCTGGCGCTGGTGCTGGGCCTTGGCGCCCTCACCTTCAGCCAGATGCCCCAGGCCATCCCCCAGGTCAGCCATCAGCAGGCAGGCAGCGCCGAGGGCCTGCCCGAGGGCAGCCGCTCCCTGGCGGATATCCCCCGGGACAGCCTGGTCCTCTCCCAGGAGGACAGGCCTGATTACCAGGGCGTATGGGCCCGCAGCAGCGGCGGCAATTTCCCGCTGATCCGCCTGGATGGCCGCTACTACCGTCTGCTAAACAGCCCCGCCGATGCCAGGGGCCTCACTGGTCAGGCCCTGGGCACGGTGGCCCTCACCACAGACGAGCCCGCCCTTGACCGCTCCGGGGATGTCCTCAGCAGCGTGGTTGGAACCGGGGAGGATGTCTATGCGGTGAACGGCCTGGGCGGCGGCGCGGTCGCAGCGATGGTGGAGGGCCGCATGCGCGTCTTCCAGCGCGTGTCCTTTGCGGGCAGCGCCTTAATCGGCAGCGAATCCCTCAGGGATACCCTGCCTGCGGGCGCCAGCACCCTGCAGCTCTCAGGCGTGGGCAGCGTCACCGATCCCGCCCTGGTGGCCCGGCTGATGGACACCCTCCTCTCCCAGGCCGCCTTTCAGGGCAGCCAGCTAAACGAAACCGGACAGGCCCTTTTGATCCACTACCCTAACGGCCTGGTGCTCCAGATGGCTGTGTCCGGCACCTCCCTTAGCGCCTGCGGCACCTGGTCCTGCCCCCCCTTCTTTGAGGCCTTCCAGGCGGCGGTTCAATAAGCCCGCCTGGCGTTTCCTTTTTCTTGCCAGCCCGCCGGATCGTTGGTATATTATTGCCACCGCATCTCGCGCGGGCAATATTTTTTCTGGAGGAACTATGACGTTCAAACTCAAAAAGATTCTGGCCCTCATGCTGGCCCTTTTCATGGTGCCCGGCCTGTCCGCCACCGCCTTTGCCCAGACCGTCCTCACCCCGGGCACCTACACCCAGACCGTCCCCGGCCACAACGGAGACCTCAGCGTTGAAGTGGTGCTGGACGCAAACCGCATTCAGTCCGTCACCGTGACCGGCCATCAGGAAACCCCCGGCATCGCAGACACCCCCCTTGGCCGCATCCCCCAGGAGATCGTGGAAAATCAGAGCCTGGCTGTGGACACCATAGCGGGCGCCACCGTCACCTCCAAGGCCATCATCGCAGCGGTTGCCGCCGCCATTGAAAGCGCAGGCGGCGACCCCGAGGCATTTTTAACCCCCGCTGAGTCAGAGGAAGACAGCAGCGCCACCGCCCCCATTGAGATGAGTACTGATGTGGTGGTGGTGGGCGCCGGCGGCGCCGGCCTTGCGGCGGCAGCGGCCGCGCATCAGGGCGGCGCCTCTGTCATCGTGCTTGAAAAGCTGGCCGCTGTGGGCGGCTCCACCGCCCGTTCCGGCGGCGGCATCGCGGCCACCGGCACCCGCTTCCAGGAGGAGCTGGGCATTGAGGACAGCGCGGAATCCTGGATGGCCCTCTGGCAGGAGCGCCAGGCCATCGGCCAGGAAAATGATCTGTATCCGGATTATGAAGCTGTCAGCAAGTTCATGGGCGATGCCGTCATCACCACGGAATGGCTGGTTGACTATGTGGGCCACGCGTACGGCAGCGTTGAAGGCTTCGGCATGGACCCGGTGCGCCGTCTGCACTTCCCCGTGATGCCCACTGGCGGCGGCGGTGGCGTGCTGATCAACAGCCTGAAGACCTTTATTGATGCCCAGGAGGGGATCACCCTGCTTTTGGAAAGCCCCGCCACCAGCCTTATCACCGATGAGACGGGCGCTGTCACAGGCGTTCTGGCACAAGGCCCTGACGGCCCCCTCTTTATCCAGGCCAAAAAGGTGATCCTGGCTGCCGGCGGCTTTGCCAAAAATGAGGAGATGCTCTCCCGGCTGGTGCCCGAAATGGCCGGCACCGGCGCCACCACCACCGCGGGTGCCGGAAGCGACGGCGACGGCATCAACATGGCCCTGGAAGTGGGCGCCGTTCTCTATGAAGAACCCTGGGTAATCGGCCTTGGCGTGGTGGCCTATGTGCCCGGCACCTCCTCCCTGATGATGGACTGGAGCAAGGTCTACGTGGATGCCCAGGGCCAGCGCTTCACCAACGAGCAGGTGCACTACGCCATCGCCGCCAACATGGTCGCCCTGGCGGACAGCCCCTGGGCCATCGTGGACTCCTCCGAGGCCAACGCCAAGCTGGTGGAGGCCCTGGAAGCCGGCCTGGAAACCGGCCAGGTGGCCAAGGGCGACAGCTTTGAGGCCCTGGCGGAGCAGATGGGCGTTTCCGCAGATGCCTTTGTAAAGACCATGTCGGACTACAATCAAAGCGCCCAGACAGGCACAGACGCCCTGGGCAAGGAAGCCGCTTACCTGCTTGCCTATGACAGCGCGCCCTATTATGCCGTGCGCCTCTATCCCCTCACCATGGGCACCTTTGGCGGGGTGAAGATCAACGGGAATTACCAGGTCGTCAGGGAAGACGGCGGCGTCATCCCCAACCTTTTCGCCGCCGGCGAAAACGCCAACCGCCTGCTTTATAACCAGGTCTATATGTCCGGCAGCGCCGTTCAATACGCCCTGACCAGCGGCCGCATCGCGGGCGAGCAGGCCGCCCTGGAATTGCAGTAATCACCCCCTGCCCCCCACGGGGCTGATTGATGGGCAAACGCCCACACAAAAAAGAGGCCTCGGCCTCTTTTTTGTGCGCTTCCCTATTACAAGTGCCTTCTATAAAAGCAAGTCACTCACCTTGGCATCTAAAAGGGTCAGCAGGTCCCGGGGCGCTGCCTTGATCTGAAGCCCGATCCGCCCCGCGCTGACCGTCACCGCCGGAAAATCAGCCGCGCTTTCATGGAAAACCACCGGGCAGGGCTTTTTCATCCCCACCGGGGAACAGCCGCCGCGCACATAGCCGGTCAGCCCGAAAATGTCCCGCGCAGGCACCATCCCCACGGCCTTTTCCCCCACAGCCCGCGCCGCTTTTTTCAGGTTCAATTCCCCTGAAACCGGGATGACAAAGGCATAAACGCCGCCGCTGCCGCCACGCGCGATCAGGGTTTTGAACACCTTCTCCGGGGCCTCGCCAATAAGGCCCGCAACGCTTACACCGTCCACCGGCTCATTGTGATGGGGATAGGTAAAAACAGCGTAGGGAATCCCATGCTGTTCCAAAATGCGCATCGCATTGGTTTTGGCAGACATACTTAAATGTTTTCGAAAAAGGCCTCTTCGTCCTCCCGGCGCAGGATGCCCTGGGCATCAAAATGCAGGGGGGTGGGCTTGGACTGTATATAGCGCAGAATTTCATCCATGCGCACGGATTCCTGAAAGGTCATCATGGTAAAGGACACGCCGTGCTTGCGCGCCCGCCCCGTGCGGCCGATGCGGTGCAGGTAATACTCATTTTCATTGGGCAGGTCGTAGTTGATCACCGCCTCCACATCGTCCACGTCAATGCCCCGGGCGGCCACGTCCGTTGCCACCAGGATGGGGAACTTGCCCCGCTTAAAATCATTCATCACCTGGGTGCGCTGGCTTTGGCGGATGTCCCCGTGGAGCGCCCGGGCGCTGTAGCCCTCCTTCACCAGCTTATCGCTGAGGCGCTGGGCCATGAACTTGGTGTTCACAAACACCATCACCCGGTCAAACTCGTCTGAATCCAGCAGGTATTGCAGCGCTTCCATCTTCTTGTCCCGGGGGATCAGCAGGGTGTGCTGGGCGATCTGGGGGCGGTTCTCCTTGGTGGCCTCCACAACGATCTCCACCGGCTCGCGCTGATAGCGCCAGGAGATGGTCATCACATCCCGGTTGGTGGTGGCGGAGAACATCACCAGCTGCCGGTCCACCGGCGCCATCTCGATGATGCGGGTCACATCCTTGACAAAGCCCATCTTCAGCATCTCATCCGCCTCGTCAATCACCAGGGTGTGCACATGGGCAAGGCTCACATGCCCCCGGTTCACCATATCCAGGGTGCGCCCGGGCGTGGCCACCACGATCTGGGGCTTGTGCTTTAATTGGTTGATCTGCCGGGACATGGGCTGTCCTCCGTAAAGGGCCGCGATCTTAACCTGGGGGATAAAGCGGGCCAGATCGGTCAGCTCCTGCACGATCTGCTGGGCCAGCTCCCGGGTGGGCGCCAGCACCAGCTCCTGCACCCGGGTCTCCTTGAGGCTGATGTACTCCAGCATCGGGATGCCAAAGGCCACCGTCTTTCCGGTGCCGGTGGGCGCGATGCCGATGATGTCCCGTCCGGCCATCATCACGGGAATGGTCTCTTTCTGGATATCGGTGGGGTTTTCAATCCCCATGCCGTCAAGCGCTTTTAAGACCTCGTCGGACACGTCAAGCGCGCGAAATGCGTCAGCGGACAATACTCTAACCTCTTTTCTTAAGCCAGGCATCTCCTGGCCCAAAAGCTATTATAGTCAATGCCCATTTGCCCTGTCAACCAAAGGGCTGCGCCTCGTTTAAACTTTTCTCTATGCAAACCAGACGGATGCCGGGAAGGCCGTTAAAGTCGCAGGGCACAACGCCGGATTCCCGGTAGCCGTGCTTGCGGTAAAGGGCGCGGGCGGGCAGGTTTTTCTCGTTGGTGTCCAGCCGGAGATAAGGGCAGCCCTTCTCCCTGGCGTATTCCTCAAAAAAGCGCACAAAGCCCCCCGCGATCCCCTCACCCGCCCTGTCCGGGTCCACCACCAGGGTGTGAATCACCATCACCTGCTCCGCCGGGGCCTTCTGGGCCCAGTCGCACAGGGCATATTCCGGCACCTGCTCCTGGTTGATCCGGGCGGCGGCCAGCACAAGGCCCCCTTCCTCATAGACAAACAGCTCTCCTGCCTCAAGCGCCGCCTGGGCATCCTGACGGATGGGATAGATGCCCTGCCGCCAGCCGGTTGAGCCCTTGCCCACAGATTCCAGCGCGTGGATTTTGTCATAAATCCGCACCACGCCCGGGATATCGCGGGCCTTTCCCTGTCTGATCATCTGCCCTTCCCTCCTTTATTTTCAGCACCCAGTATCCCATACTTGATTCCGCCGCACAAGCAGCGCGGCCTTGCCACCCCTTCTGATATCCTGTAAAATGCAAACAGAAAGCACAGACACCGCCTTTGGGCGCAGGGAGGGATAGATTTTATGAAAGCTTTACTCATCGGCGGCACCGGCAACATCAGCCTGGCCGTGTCCCGCCAGCTGATCAAAGAGGGCTGGGACCTCGCCCTGCTTAACCGGGGCAATCACCCGGGCCTGGTGCCGGAGGCCAAAACCCTGGTGGCGGATATGGAGGACACCAACGCCGTAAAAGCCGTCCTAAAGGGGCGGCAGTTTGACACCGTGGTGCAGTTCATCGCCTATCACCGGGAGGAGGTCTTCCGGGACATCAACCTTTTTACCGGCATCACCGGGCAGTACATCTTCATCTCCACCGCCTCAGCCTATCAAAAGCCGCCCCGCAACTATTTGATTGAGGAATCCGTCCCCCTGCACAACCCCTACTGGCAGTATTCCCGGGAGAAAACCCTGTGTGAGCGCCTGCTGATGGAGGCCTACGACATGGACTTTTTCCCCGTCACCATCGTGCGGCCCAGCCACACCTATGGGGAGACAAAGCTCCCCCTGGCCATCCACGGGGGCAAGGGCACCTGGCAGGCGCTAAAGCGCATCCTCACGCAAAAGCCGGTGCTGATCCCGGGGGACGGCACCAGCCTGTGGACCCTGACCAGCTCGGAGGACTTTGCCAGGGGCCTGGCGGGCCTGATGGGCAACCAGCGGGCCATCGGCCAGGCGGTGCATATCACCTCGGACGAAGCCCTCAGCTGGAATCAGATTCACAAAACCGTGGCGGACATCGTGGGCAAGCCCTTCATCCCCTGCCATGTGCCCAGCGGCATGCTGGCCATGGCGGAGCGCTATGACTTTACAGGCCCCCTTTTGGGGGACAAGGCCAACTGCGCCGTCTTTGACAACAGGAAGCTCAAGGCCCTGGTGCCGGGCTTCACCGCCGCCACCCGCTTTGATCAGGGGGCCCGGCGGGTGGTGGAGAACATGCTGACAAACCCCGCCCTTCAGGTGGAAGACCCCGTATTTGACGCCTTTTGCGACCAGGTGGTGGATATCATGCGCCGGGCGGAAGCGGAGATCGCCCAGCTATGAAAAAAACGCCGAAATTTTGCGCCCTGGCCCTGGCCGCGGCCCTGCTGTTCCTTCCCATGGCGGCCCATGCTCTTCTGGTGAACCTGGGGCGGCTTTCCCTTCAGGCGCCTGCCTCTTTTGACGTGTTCACCCGGGATATGCGCCCGGATGACCCGATTCTGGCCCTGTATGGCACCAGCCGGGAGGCGGTGGCCCAGGAGCTGGCCAGTCAGGGCCTTTTGATGAAAGCCCGGGAGATCGCCGGGGCCTATACCCTCACCCTGTCCGTGGCGCCGGAGGCGGGGCCGGACTTTTCCGCCCTTTCAGATGAGGAGCTTTTGAGCCAGGCCCAGGCCTATTCCGGCCTTGGCAGCCCGGACACCAGCCCCCTTTTCCGCTCCCGGCAGGCGGCCTTTGTGCTGCTTCGCGGCGGCAGCAGCCTCCACTATCTCACCCGGGTGGGCGGCAGCCTTTACCGCCTGAGCCTTCAGGCGGACGGGGGCCTGAACAACGCCATGGCAGACAGCCTTAAAACAATCGCCCAAAGCATGGACTTTGGGCTGGGGCAATAGCACAGGGTTCCCTTAAACAGTTATTCCGTTTCCGCCAGGCGCTTTTTTATCAGCGCCTGGCCTTCTTCTGATTTCAAGTACGCCAGCGTCGTCTTAGGCAGCAGGTCTGTCAGGGCCTTTTCATCCCCCGCTTTCAGCGCCTGGCGCACCCGGGTGGCGCTCAGGGGCGTCCCCCCGGGGTCATCAAGGCGCCTGATCACCTGAAGCATGATGCCCTCTCCGGGCAGGCGTGCCGCCATCTCCTGGTTATACAGGTGGGTGGCGGGCGAAAAGGGCTCCTCCCCCACAAAGCGGCGGGTGATGTTCAGGCGCCTGGCCACCTGGGCGAAGATCTGGGCGTCCAGCGCCGCCTGGGCCCGGGTCACCGCCGCCTCCTCTTTTAAAAAATAAGCGGGGAACACCGCCCGGGAGATCAGGTAGCTGCCGGTGTCATGATAGATAATGTTTTGAATGCCCGACGTTCCCGCCTTCACCAGCCGCCTGCGCACCTCAAAGGGGAAGAAGGACAGATCCTCCGACACAACAAACAGATGCAGCGCCCCGCACTGATTAGCCGCCTTTTCCACCAGATAGCGATGCCCCCGGGTGAAGGGGTTGGCGTTTAGGATCACCGCGCCCGCGGGCTCTGCCGCCGCCTTTTCCCCCAGGCTTTTCAGGTATCCCAAGAAGCCTTCCCGGCGGTTTTCCATAAACACCAGGGCGCCCGGCACCCGTGCGATGGGGTAAAAACCCAGCTCCAAAAGCTTCTCCTCGCTTTGCGGCGAGGCATAGACAAAAAGATGGCTCACCCCCTCTAAAAAGAGGTCCTCCGTGAGTTTGCTTATCAGGCGCGCCATCAGCCCTTCGCCCTGATGGGCGCTGTCCACCGCCAGACAGCGCAGGGTGCTGCCCAGGGCGGAGCCGGTGGCCACCAGCTGCCCGCTTTGGTCATACACCCCCAGGGTGCGCTCTAAATTATCCTCCAGCAAAAGACCCGCCCGGGCCAGAAGGGCCCCCGCAGCCGCCTTTGCCTTTTCATCCTCTTTTCCCATGTAGCGCATTTCATATCTCATTGGCCCTCACCCCTTGTTCCCAGCATATGCCCAAGGCCGCGTCTTGTAAAGCGTCCTTTGTTTTGCTATCATCACCCCATCAACCTCAGAGGTCATCCCATGCAGCAAAAAAGCCCCGGACAGATAAGCCTTCAGGATATGATGCGGGCCCGGGAGACCAGGGCAACGCGCCAGCGGGCCATGCTGGCCCGCCATGCCCTGCCCCTTTTGTCCTTTACCCTTAATATCCCGGGCCCGGTGAAAAACAACCCCCTCATCAAGGAGGGCTTTGCCCATGCCCTGGCGCTCCTGGATGCCCTGTTTGAGCGCTATAACATCCCGGTTCTTGAGCGGCAGATCACCCGCGCCTTCACCGGGGATGAGCTGCTCTGCGCCCTTAAGGCCTGTCCCTTGCAGCTAAAAAGCCTGCTGTGTGGATTGGAGGGGGCGGACGCCTTTGGCAGGCTGATGGATTTGGATGTGATCAGCCCGGAGGGCCTGAGGGTCAGCCGGGAGGCCGCGGGCTTCCCTCCCAGGGCCTGCCTTCTGTGCGAGCACCCCGCAGGCCTCTGCGCCCCCAGCCGCGCCCACCCGGTGGAGGCGCTTTTTGCAGAAAGCCAGAAAATCCTGACCGATGCCCTGAGGCCTGCCCGCGCCCGGCATATCGGCCGGCTGGCCCAGAGAAGCCTGATCTGGGAGGCCCTGGCCACCCCCAAGCCCGGCCTGGTGGACCGGAACAACAGCGGGGCCCATCAGGACATGACCCTTGATACCCTGCTGGACAGCGCCGCCGTCTTGGGGGATTATTTTGAGCAGTCGGCACACTGCGGCCTGCTGCTGGCTTCCTCTTCGCCCACTTCTGTCATGGAGGCCCTGCGCCCCCTTGGTCTTGAGGCAGAGGCCGCGATGAACAGGGCCACAGGCGGCGTCAACACCCACAGGGGCGCCATCTATGCCCTGGGCATCCTCTGCGCTGCCGCGGGCAGAATCCGGGAAAATCAGGAGCCCCTTAATGCAGACACCCTCTTTGACACGGCCCGGGGCATCGCCGCCCGGGAGGCGGAGCGCCTGCCCCAGCTTTTAGCCGCCGGCGAAACAAGCGATGGCCTGCGCCAGTATGCCTTAATCGGCGCAGGCGGCGCCCGGGGGGAGGCGGCGGCAGGCTTTCCCGCCGTACACAAGATCGCGCTTCCACAGCTGCGGCGCTACCTTAAAGAAGGTCACGGCATGAATGACGCCCTGGCCTTCACCCTGATCCACCTGATCCCTGAGGTGGAGGACAGCAATTTACTAAAGCGCGCAGGACTTAGACGCCATCAGGCCCTTAGGCGCCAGATTCAGGCGCTCCTCTCCCAGGGGCCCCTTAAGCTCCCCGCCCTTTTAGCGCTGGACCGCCAGTTCATCGCGGAAAACCTAAGCCCCGGCGGCTGCGCGGACCTTCTGGCCGCGGCCTGCTTTGCCCATTTGCTGCTGGATCAACCCACCCAATCATAAACCCTTTTCATGTGTAATTTTTGCCTCCCCGCACCTGAAACCACATTTTTTGTTTGACAAGCGAAAAGGACAGGCGTATACTTTAACCTGTCCAATTAAAAATCATAAGGAGGTACCCCATGAAAAAACTTATGGCATTGGTTCTTGTTCTGTTACTCGCTTTCTCCGCCACCGCTCTGGCAGAAGGCCGCGTGTTTGGCTACACGGCCATGACCATGCTCAACCCCTTCTTTATCGTAATTGAAGAGGCCATCCGCGAGGTGGTGGAAGCCAACGGCGACACCCTTATTACCTTTGACCCGGCCATGGACAATGCCCTGCAAATTTCCCAGATGGAAGACGCCATCAACCGCGGCGTTGACCTGATGTTCATGAATGCCGCCGACAAAGAAGGCATTGTGCCCGCCATGGTGCAGCTGAAGGCCGCGGGTATCCCCGTAGTCAACTATGACGCCGAGGTGGCTGACTATGAGGAATATGTTGATGCCTATGTGGGCTCCAACAACTACAACGCAGGTTTTGTCTGCGGTGAAGACCTGGCCAAGCGCCATCCCGAAGGCGGCAACATCGTAATCCTTGATTTCCCGTCTGCCCAGAGCGTGGTGGACCGTATCAACGGCTTTAACGATGCCATCGCCGCTTCCGGCGTGCCCTTCACCACCGTTGTGCAGCTGGACGCACAGGGCGACCTGCAAAAGGCCATGACCATCATGGATGACATTCTCCAGCGTGAGTTTGACGGTGGCATCATCGCGGCCTTCGGCGGCAACGACCCCACCGCCCTTGGCATCTATGCCTCCTGCCTGGCCGCCGACCGCAACGAGATTGAAATCTACGGCGTGGACGGCTCCCCGGACGCCAAGAAGGCCATCGCAGAGAAAGGCCAGTTCATCGGCTCCGGCGCCCAGTCCCCCATCAACATCGGCAAGCTTTCCGTTGAAGTTGCCTACAAACTCTTGAAAGGCGAGCCCTTTGAGTTCCGTGTCCCGGTAGAAACCTTCCTGATCAACCAGGAAAACGTTGAGACCTTTGGAGTGGACGGCTGGCAGTAATCCCGTTTTAAATCAAAAACTCATCTTCGGACGGGGCTCTGCCTGAAGCAGGGCCCCGTCCCCAAAAGCATTTAGCCATAGCCTTGCCTGGCGCGGCAAAAGGGAGGGAGCAACTTGCCAGAAGAGAAGAAACTGCTTGAGATGTCAGGCGTTCACAAGCGCTTTCCCGGCGTCTACGCGCTAAAGGACGTCACCTTTGACCTGAACGCCGGCGAGGTACACGCCCTGCTTGGCGAAAACGGCGCCGGGAAATCCACGCTGATCAAGATTTTAGGCGGCATCTACACCATCGACGAAGGGGACATCATCATCAACGGCGTCAACACCCCCATCAACTCCGTTTCAGACGCGCAGAGAAACCATATTTCCATCATCCACCAGGAGCTTTCCCAGGTGCCCCACATGACCATCGCGGAGAACATCTTCCTGGGAAAGGAGATAAAGGGCCGCTTCTTTACTGTGCGCCGGGGGGAAATGAACAAAAAAGCGCAGCAGCTTTTGGCTGCCTATGATTTTCACATCCCTTCGGATACGCCCCTGGCCAGCCTCACCCTGGCCCAGCGCCAGATGATAGAGATCATCAAGGCGGTATCCTTTAACGCCCGCATCCTGGTGATGGACGAGCCCACCTCCTCCCTGTCGGACAAGGAAGTGGAGTTCCTCTTCCGCACCATCCGCCGCCTAAGGGCTGAGGGCGTTGGCATTATCTATATCTCCCACCGCCTAAGCGAGCTGTTTGAAATCTCAGACCGGGTCACCGTGCTCAGGGACGGAGCCGTCATCGGCACCCGGAATACCCGTCAGGTGCAGCAAAGCGAGCTGATCTCCATGATGGTGGGCCGCCCCCTGACCAACTACTACACCCGCACCTATCAGGAAAAGCGGGGGGAGGAAGTGCTCAGGCTTCAGAATGTCTCCTCCGGCGAATTGGTGCGGGATGTGAGCTTTTCCGTCTATAAGGGGGAAATCCTGGGCCTGGCTGGCCTGATTGGCGCCGGGCGCACCGAGATCTGCCGCACCATCTTTGGCCTGGATCCATTACTCTCTGGTGAAATCTACGTCAACGGCGAGCAGGTGAAGATCGCCTCCGCGGATGACGCCATGCGCCTGGGCATCGGCCTGGTGCCGGAGGACCGCAAGCGGGAGGGCATTTTTGGCATCAAGGATGTCTCCTTCAACATCACCTTAACCGTCCTGAGAGAGATTTTTCAGGGCCCTAAAATCAACCGGGGCTACGAACACAAGGTGGTGGACGAGCATATCCAGGGGCTTTCCATCAAAACCCCCAGCCCCCAGCAGCTGGTGAGCAACCTCTCCGGCGGCAACCAGCAAAAGGTGGTCATCGCCCGCTGGCTGGCCACCCAGCCCAAAATCCTGATGCTGGATGAGCCTACCCGGGGGGTGGACGTGGGCGCCAAGGCAGAGATTTACGCCATCATGAACGAGCTGGCCCGCCGGGGCGTTGCCGTCATCATGGTCTCCTCCGAGCTGCCGGAGGTTATCAACATGTCCGACCGGGTGCTGGTGATCGGCGGCGGCACGGTGCGGGGGGATCTGGACCGCCACGAGGTAACCCAGGAGAAAATCATGACCTACGCGACGGAGGGAATGTAAGATGCAGACAGAAAAAACCATCGTAGCCAGCAGAAGGCGGGCGCTTGCCCGGCCCTTTATCAAGTTTTTCAAGGACAATGCCGCCATTCTTATCGGCCTGCTGGCCATTGCCCTGCTCATCCAATTCCTCTCCGGCAACGGCAACTTCCTAAACGGCCTGTTCTTCAAGCAGTCCAACATCATGAATGTGCTGCGCCAGGTGGCCATCAACGCGATGCTGGCCTGCGGCATGTGCATCGTGATCATCCTGGGCGGCATTGACATCTCTGTGGGTTCCGTCATCGCCTTCTCCGGGGTGATTGCCGCCGGCATGATCACCAACTATCAGCTGCCCGTGTGGCTGGCGGTGATGGGCGGCATGGTGGTGGGGCTGTTGTGCGGCATGTTCAACGGCTTTATCATCTCCACCACGCCGCTTCCCCCCTTTATTGTCACCCTGGCCATGATGCAGATGGCCCGGGGCTTTGCCTATATCTACACCTCCGGCGCCCCCATCCGCACCATGTATCCGGAGTTTTACAACCTGGGCACCCTGTTTGTCTGGGGCATCCCCATCCAGGTGATCTACGCGGTGGTGATCGTCATCTTCAGCATCTACCTGCTTAACCGCACCAAGATGGGCCGGCACATCTACGCCGTGGGAGGCAACCGGGAGGCCGCCCGCTTTGCGGGCATCAATGACCGGCGCATCCTCTTTTTCGCCTACAGCTACAGTGGCCTGCTGGCGGGCTTATGCGGGGTGGTGCTGGCGGCGCGCATGTTCTCCGGCCAGCCCACGGCAGGCGACGGGCAGGAGATGGAAACCATCGCCTCCACCGTTCTGGGGGGCACCTCCATGCTGGGCGGCCAGGGCACCATCGGGGGCACCATGATCGGCGTGCTCATCATGGGCAGCCTGTCCAACGGCATGAACCTCCTGGGCATCAACTCCTTCTGGCAGTATGTGGTCAAGGGCGTGGTCATCCTCTTTGCCGTCTATATCGATGTGCTTAAAAAGCGGGCCAGGGACGTAAAATCCCTGGGCAAAAACATCCTGGCGGCGGAGGGCGCCGCGGATAACCAGGACATGAAGCAACTGAAATAGACGGATGTAAAAACGCCTCCCAAAAGCAGCGCGCCTGCCCGGCTGCGCTGCTTTTGATAGCCCTGGCTTCAAAAACCATTGACCGTCTGCCTTTGGGGGGCTATAATCAGGGCTCTGGAGGATGAACATGCAAAACCGTATGCTTTCCCAGGGGCCGCTGCACCGTGCGGACGGTGTGCTGAGCGAAACGGGCTTCGCCCTGGCCCCGATTAAGGACTATGACCGCCGGCGCCTCAAAGCGCCCCGGCACCGCATCAAGGAATGGGATGACTGCCTGGTGATGAACGCCCACTGCGCCCTGGGGATCCGGGTGTCGGACGAGGGCTGGATTGGCCTTGATTCCTTAAGCTTTATCGACTTTGAAACCCTGTCCCAGCGCAGCCAGTCCCGCCGAATCTGGCTGCCTCTGGGAAAAAGGAGCCTGCCCGCCTCTTCCCAAACCGGGGTTACCCGGGCGGTGGGTTATAACTATGAATTCACCTTCCGCGCAGAGGGCAGCCAGCGCCAGCTGTATGGCCATATGTATGACTTTGGCGGGGAAAGGCAGCCCCTGCTGTTTGACATCATCCTGGAGGAACCCCGTCAGGACAGCATGGTGATCGTCACCCCCTTTGAAAACAAACCCCACCAGTTCTTCTACAACCGCAAAATCAACTGTCTCCCGGCGGAGGGCCGGGTGATCTGGCAGGACAGGGAATACATCTTCTCCCCCGCCGCCTCCTTTGGCACCCTCAGCTGGGGCCGGGGCGTGTGGCCTCACCTGGCCGGATGGTACTGGGCCAGCGCTTCTGGCATCATCGCCGGCCGGGCCTTTGGCCTTTCCCTCGGCCATGGCTTTGGCGACACCAGCCGGGCCACGGAAAACATGCTGTTTTACGGCGGCATCGCCAGCAAGCTCTCCCAGGTGGCCTTTGAGGCGCCTGAGGCAAACGGCCAGAAGGACTACCTGGCCCCTTGGCAAATTCAGGACGATGCCGGGCGGCTCTCCCTCACCTTTAACCCCATCCTGGACCAGGCCATCCAGAACAAAACAGGCCCCCTCATCACCAAGCGGCACCGGGTTTTTGGCCGCTTCAGTGGGCATGCGCTGCTGGACGACGGCACCCGGCTGGAGATCCGGGAGCTTCAGGGTTTTATCGAAAAAGCAAAAAACCGGTGGTGATCACCGGAACATAAGTGCCGTTTAATTAAAAATGGTTCAAAGGCCGCCGGCTAATTGTCTGCGGCCTGTTTGCATGATTCCCTGCGCCTGTCCCGTTCTATTTTTGAGAAGGCGCAGCCGCAGTAATCCTGGCGGTAGAGCTGGTGAAGGCGGCTCAGTTCGATGGAGCGGGGGTAGCCGCCGCGCTTTTTGAAGTCGCTGGCCAAAAAAGCAACACCCGCCTCCTGCCCTGCCGCCTCGCCCAACTCATTTAGCAGGGCCGCGTCCTTGCGGGGGCTTAAAGTCAGCGTGGTGGTGAAGTATGGAAGGTTTCTTGCCCTGGCCTCCCGGGCCGCCCGCGAAAGGCGCAGGGCAAAGCAGGCGCGGCACCGAAGGCCGCCCTCCGGTTCCCCTTCCAGGCCCCGGATGGCCTCCCGGTAGGCGGCGGGCTCGTAAGGCGCTTCAATGATCTCCTCCGCCCAGCCGGTTTGCGCCACCAGCCGCCGGGCTTCCTCCAGGCGCCAGGCATACTCCCGCCCGCTGTCCATGTTGGGGTTGTCAAAGAACACCTTCAGCTTAAAGGCCGCATGAAGCCGTTCCAGCACGCTGGAGGAGCAGGGCGCGCAGCAGACATGCAGCAAAAGCCCCGGCCGCTGGTCCCCGGCCTTCAGCGCCCCAAGCACCTCCTGCATCTCCCGGTCGTAGTGCCGCATAAGGTTTTAGCTCCCCCTTTTTTGCGATTATAGCACGCTGATTGAATCCCGGCAAAAAAGGTTATAATCAAAATGATACGATTTGTCGAAAACGAATCACGAGGTGAACAAAAATGAGATCACATGTCAAGCGCTTTCTGGCCCTCCTGATGGCCCTGATGATCTGGGGCGGCGTTCTGGCAAGCCCTGTTTCAGCTGACGGCATCCTGATCATAGGCGAGGTCACCGTGACCAGCCGCTATTCCAGCAACCTGCGCTCCGGCCCCGGCACCAACTACCCGGTGGCCGGCACCGCCAGGCCCGGCCAGGTCTTTGAATCCACCGGCCTGACGGGGGATTTTTACCAGCTGATGATGTCTGACGGCTCCTTTTTGTATCTGCACAAAAACCTGGCTTCCTTCGCCAGCTATCCCAATCCGGTTCCGCCCAGCGGCCAGTATACCATCCCGGTTTATTACCGGACGGGCAGCGGACAAAGCCTTTACACCGCGGAGGTGCCCGTCAGTGTGGGCCAGAACACCATCACCGCCAATGACGCCCTGGTGCCCGGCTACCGGCTGACCAGCACCCGCAGCGTCTATGTGTCCGTGGACGCAAGGGGAAACGCCTTTCCCAGCGGCGTGGTTTTCCTCTATGAGCCCAGCCACCAGGTGACCACAGCGCCCAGCCTGGCCAGCGTTCCGGTTTACTACAAAAACATCTACGGCCAGGTGCTAAATAGCGAGCTGCGCAGCCTGTCTGCCGGCACCCACCTGGTGCGGGCGGACAGCAGCAAGGTGCCCTATGGCTATGCCCTCAGCGGGGTGACGGACATGGTGGTCTTCGTGTCCAGTGCGGGCGTCGCCAACCCCAGCTCTGTTTCCTTCGTCCTCATCCAGTCCAGCCAGCCCACCCCAAGCCCCACCCCCGCGGCCTATGCCACCATCCCCATCTATTACCGGGATCAGCAGGGCAGCACCCTGTACAGCACCAACCAAACCCTGGGCATGGGCTACAGCACCATCACCGCCAATGACGGCCTGGTGCCTTCTGGCTACACCCTCACCTCCAGCCGCTCCGTGTCCGTTTATGTTTCCAACCTGGGCAGCGCCTCCCCTTCCAGCGTGATTTTCACCTACCGCAGGCCAGTCACCGCCAACATCCAGGTGATCTATAAGGACACCGCGGGCGCCACCCTCTATTCCGAAACCCGCACCCTCTCCCAGGGCAGCAACGCCGTCACCGCCAATGACGGCCTGGTGCCTTCCGGCTACACCCTGGAGGGCTATCGCTCCATCGCGGTCACCGTTTATGCGGACGGCAGCCTCTCACAAAGCCGGGTGGAGTTCACCTACCGGCCCCCGGCCCCGCCAGTCACGGTGAACATCCCTGTGGTCTATCAGGATCACACCGGGGGGCAGCTGAACCAGACCACCGTGGCGGTCTCCTCCGCCTCCCCCAACACGGTGAGGGCGGATAACAGCCTGGTGCCCGCCAACTATGTGCTCACCTCCTCCTCCACCGTCACCGTGCGGGTCAGCGCGGACGGCACCGCCAGCCCCGCCCGGGTGGTCTTCACCTACCGCGACCGGAGCACCATCGTCACCATTCCCGCCATCGACACCTACCAGACCATACGCCTTCAGGGCAGCCACCCGGTCTATTCCGGCCCCGGCACCCACTACTACCTGACGCCAAGGGCGGAGGTCAGCGGAGGCCAAAGCCGTGTCTATGGCAGCGAAAACGGCTGGATTCTGATGGGTTACGGCCTGTCCGGCGGCGACTATCGCATTGGCTGGGTAAACGCTTCCGCCCTCCCTGCCGGAACCAACGTAAGCGAGCTTGCGTTTGCCTACCAGCCCGCCAGAGCGGTCAACCTGGTCCGGGTGTATGACGATCCCATCGTAAGCCCCTCCACCGTTTTTGAGATCCAACCCGGCGGCACCTTCACGGTGCTGGCCACCCAGAGAGACGGCTACTACGCTTACATTGAAACCGAGTATAACGGGCAGCCCTATCGCGGCTTTGTCAATCAGAGAAACATCCAGCTGCAGTAAAAGACAGGCACAAAGGACAGGGGCTTTGAAAAAAGCCCCTTCTTCATGAAATCAAAGGGGGAAATGGCAATGCGCATTGAGTATGACAGCTTTATTCCATCCGAGCACGCCCGCCGGGAAACGCTTCTGCACGTGGCCAACGGCTATCTGGGGGTGCGGGGCAGCTTTGAGGAGGGGGTGCCCCAGGCGGTGCGCAGCATCAGGGGCGCCTATATCAATGGCTTTTATGACGAAACCCCCATCCATTATGAGGAGCGGCTGCACGGCTTTGCCGCCACCCAGCAGAGCATGGTGAACCTGCCGGATGTGCAGGGCATCCATGTTCTCCTTGACGGGGAGGAGTTCAGCTGCTTCTCCGGCACGCTGGCGCGCTTCTCCCAGGCCCTGGACACCGCCACCGGGGTCTCCACCCGGGGCATCACCTGGACCTCGCCCAAGGGCAGAACCACCCGGCTTGTGTTTCGCAGGCTGGCCTCCCTTGTGATGCCCCAGCTTTTCACCATTGCCATGGAGGCGGAGGCCCTCAACTGGTCAGGCCCCGTCCTGATTACCTCCACCCAGTCCGGGGATGTGCGCCAGGACAGCGACCCTAAGGACCCCCGGAAGGCCGCCGTGGGCCGCCGGATGCTGAAGGTGGACCGGATAAGCGCCCAGGGCAGCGCCTCTGTGATGCTGCTCTCCACCCTGGGTTCGGGCCTCAGCCTTGCAAGCGCGGTGGATCACCGCCCGCCAGAGGGCTTTTCCCAGAAGACAGAACAGGGGGAGGGGCAGGTCACCTGGCTTTTCACCGGAAGCCTGGGTCAGGGGCAGCCGGTCACCCTCACCAAATACTGTATCTTTGCGGACAGCCGCCGCCATCAGGCGCCTGAAACGGAGGCCAGAAGCCTTCTGGATAAGGCTTTGGAGCATCCCTTCTCCCACTGGGCGCAGCAGCAGACCGAGGCCCTCACCGCCCTGATGCGCCCCGCTGAGGCCCGGATCCTGGGAGATGAGGGGCTTGATTTAAGCCTGTCCTTCTCCATGTACAGCCTGCTGATGTCCGCTGGCCGGGACGGCGTGGGCAACATCGCCTCCAAGGGCCTCTCCGGGGAAGGGTACGAGGGCCACTATTTCTGGGACACGGAGATCTACATGTTCCCCTTCTTTTTGCTGACCAATCCCCGGATCGCCAAGGCCCTGCTCATCAGCCGCGCCCGCATGCTGCCCGGCGCCCAGGCCCACGCCCGGGAGATGGGCCACAGCAAAGGGGCGCTTTACGCCTGGCGCACCATCACGGGCACGGAATGCTCCAGCTATTACCCCTCCGGCTCCGCCCAGTACCACATCAACGCGGACATCGCCCACGCCTTCCTAAGCTTCTGGCGGGTGACGGGCGACCTGACCTTTATGGCGGAAACAGGCCTTCAGGTGCTGGCGGAAACGGCGCGCCTGTGGCTGGAGGCGGGGCACTATGATGCCCGGGGCCGGTTCCGCATTGACAGCGTCACCGGGCCTGATGAATACACCTGCCTTGTCAACAACAACTACTACACCAACAAGGCCGCCCAGCACCACCTGTTTGGCCTTTGCCAGCTGATAAGGGCCCTTGAGGCCGCGGGTGAACATCAGGCGATGGAAAGCCTGGGCCTTAACCGCCAGGAGCTGGACGCTTTTGAGCGGGCGGCAAACAGCATGTACCTGCCCTTTGATGAGGCCCTGGGCATCTGCGCCCAGGATGACAGCTTCCTCAGCAAAAAGCCCCTGGACCTGGCCCAAATCCCCCGGGAGAACTTCCCCCTGCTGATGCACTATCACCCCCTCTTCCTCTACCGCCACCAGGTTCTAAAACAGGCGGACACGGTGCTGAGCCACTTTCTCTTTGAGGAGGGGGAAACAGAGGACGCCATCAAAAACAGCTATCACTACTATGAGGCCATCACCACCCATGATTCCTCCCTGTCCCCCTGCGTGTATGCCATGATGGCCGCCCGCATAGGCGAGAGCGACAAAGCATTGAAGTATTACCAAAGCGTGGCCAGGCTGGACCTGGACGACACCCATAAAAACACCGCGGACGGCATCCACGCCGCCAACATGGGCGGCTGCTGGATGGGCCTGGTCTTTGGCTTTGCGGGGCTTCGCATAGGCGACAGCGGCCTGCGCTTCCGCCCCTGCCTGCCCATAGGCTGGCAGGGATTCCGCTTCCGTTTCCGCTGGCGGGAAAGCCTGGCGGAGGCCCGGATGGATGAAAACGGCCTCCGCTTCACCCTGCTGGAAGGCCCATCCTTTGCCGTCAGCGTGGACGGGAAGCAGCAGCACATCACATCTCCCCGCCCGGCTTGATTGACACCCCAATCCCCAGGTGTTATAATCCGTTTTGCCTCAAAACACAGGCCATGAGGCATTTGCTCCCGTAGCTCAGCTGGATAGAGTGCCAGACTCCGACTCTGGAGGTCGCGCGTTCGAATCGCGCCGGGTGCACCATGAAAAGCCGTCTGAAGTTTCTTTTCTTCAGACGGTTTTTTCTTTTCAGGAACTGATCTCCTCTATGGGCTGCTCAGGACTCCTCCTCTTCCCCCATCCCATGCCCGGGCAGGGCGATGATCTCCTTGCCTGCAATGCCCTGCAGGTCGCCGCTCATGCCGTAGAGGCTGCTGGTCACCTTGTCCAGGATTTTCTCCTGGGCGGCCCAGCGGCGGTGGGCCTGTTTTTTCTCCGTGTCCAGCTGTTTGGCCATCTCGTTATAGGATTCGATGATGTAGCGGATGCGGTTGCTGAATTCGCCGCCGGTCAGGTAGTTGTAGATCATCTCCGTTTTGATGTCCTTGCCCTCCGCGTTGCGGTTGGCGATGGACACCCGGATGAGGGTGTCCCTCAGGAAGGTGGCCAGCACCATGGCATAGCGCGGCTTCACCAGCCAGACGTTGTCCGCCAGCTGCTGGAAGTCCTCCCCGCTGCCGTCCGCCGCGTGAAACACGATAACGCCCACCTGGGCCTTTTCCTGGGCCATCTCGTCCTTCAGCTTGCCCAGCCAGGCCGCCTGATAGGTTTTCGCGTTTTTACACTCCCAGAGGATCAGGCCGCAGTTTTGATACATCCGGTCGTTCACCACCTGGCGGATGTCGCTGCCCCGCTCGCCTTTTTTCACCTCGTCTATGCTGTCTATGGGAAAATTGGCCATCAGGCCCTGCTGGATATCCAGCTCCAGCACTTCCCCTTGCAGCTGTTGGGAGCCCTGCTCCGCCACCTGCTTGGCCTGGGTCAGCTGCTCGCGCAGTTTGGTGATGGTCTCCTCCTGCTCCCGCAGCTTCATGTAAAAATCCTCGGAGGTTTTCTGCGCCACCTCCTGCCGGATGGCCTTTTCCTTTTCCATCAGGCCCTTTCGCGCGGCGATTTCCGCGTCCTCCCGGGCCTTGTTGGCCTTGGCCAGCTCGTCCAGCAGGGTTTTCAGCTGCTCCCGCAGCTCTTTTTCGTTCTCCTGGGCTGCCTGGGTCTGACGCTTTAAGCGCTGGGCCTCAAACTCGGTGGCCTGCTTTGCTTTTTCCAGTTCAAAAGCGGTTTCCTGCCGGGCCTTTTCCAGATCCATACTGGCCTTGTGGCGCTGCTGATCCAGCTGAAGCTCCGCCTGCTGCTGCGCTTGCGCCACCGCGCTTTCAACCGCCTGGCGCACCCGCTCCCCCGCCTGGGCGTCAAACTCCTTCCGGAGGGTTTCAGACTGCTCGTCCTTGGCCCGCAGCAGCTCATCCTCAATCTGGCGCTGGATGGCGTCGGATATTTCAAAAGATTTTTTACAAAACGGACAGATGACGGTGGTTGCGCTCATGTTTCTCCCCTCTTTAAGGCCTGCTTATAAGGCTTGCTTCTTAAGAGGATTATAGCATGGCAGGCCTGACGGGGCCAGGGGCGGGACACAGGCCTGAAGGTTTTACTTATAAAAGTTCCGTCACACCCGCCTTCTTTGCCGCAAACGCCGGTTTATTAGCCCCTTGGCCGGATATCATCCCAACACAGACCCTTGAATTAAGGAGGAGACGCTATGACAGCCCCGCAAAAAACCCTTGCCGCCACAGACCGGGATGCGCTGATGGCAACGCTGAAGGCCCGCTTTGAAGAAAACATGCCCCGCCACCAGGGCCTCCCCTGGGAGGAGGTGGAGGAGCGCCTTATGGCGCAGCCGGAAAAGCTCTGGTCCTTGCACCAGATGGAAGCCACCGGCGGCGAGCCGGATGTGGTGGATCTGGACCCGCAGACGGATGAACTCATCTTCATGGACTGCGCCGACCAAAGCCCCGCTGGCCGCCGCAGCCTGTGCTTTGACCAGGCGGCCTGGGCTTCCAGAAAAGAGCACCGCCCCCAGACCAGCGCCTGGGCCATGGCGGAGGCGATGGGCATCCGGATTTTGACAGAGGCGCAATACCTTTTTCTGCAATCGTCAGGCGCTGTTGACACCAAATCCTCCAGCTGGATCGCCACGCCTGGCCCCATGCGCCGGCAGGGCGGCGCCCTGTTTGGGGACTGCCGCTATGGCCGGGTGTTCTTTTATCACAACGGGGCCCAGTCCTACTACGCCGGCCGCGGGTTCCGGGGCGTCTTGCGGGTATAGAAAAACGGGGCCGCCGCAGCAGGCGGCAGCCCCGTTCAGGTCTTTTTGGGTGGGCGGTGAATCCTTCTTCAAAGAGCGGATTCCCCGCAGGGGTATTCCTTCCTTACTTCATCGCCTCATCCAGGGCCAGGATGAAGGCGTCCGCGTCCAGCTGGCCTTTCAGGTAGTGATCCTGCGCCTTAAAGACGGCCTCGCTTAGTTGTCTTGTCATCACCCTCAGGTTGGGGCCGATCTCCTGGCGGTAGCGGGCCAGGGCTTCCTCCGTGGGGCCATAGGCCGCATAGTCGCCGCTTGTAAGCTTTTCTTCAAGCATCGCGATGTCCCCGGGGTCGGAGCCTGTCGCCTTGCGCACGGCCAGGTCGTGATTGATGGCGTGCAGGGCCACTTCATCCGCCGTCACCTCCTGATCCAAAAGGCGCAGGAACTGGCCGGACAGGTGGCCGGAGACAAAGCGCGCATAGTCCAGCGCCGCCTCCTTGTTTTCCGCGTTGGCGTTCACCATCACCACCGCCACGTCAGCCGTATAGGCGGGGGTATCCCCCAGGCTGATCCAGAGGTTGTTGTCCTCCATCATGGCATTGCTGTTCTCCCAAATCAGGGCATAGCGGCTGCCCTTGCTGTCGGGCCCGGCCTGTTTGCCCGAAAGGGCCTTTGCGGCCTGCTCAATCTGATCAAGCGCCTCCCTGAAGGCCGGGGTGTCAAAGGTGATGGCCCCGCCTTCCACCAGCGCCTCGCCAAAGCGGATATTCACCAGGTAATCAAGCAGGACAGCGCGGGCTGCCGCCGGGTCGTTTTGCAGGAAGGAAGTGCCCTGCCTGTCTTTTAGGGGCACGCCCATGTAGGTTTCGGCCAGGGCGCAAAGCTGGGCGATGGTCTTTGGCATCAGTTCCCTTGAAATGCCCAGCTGTGCCCAGGTTTCTTCCAGACCCGCGCCAAACTGGAAGACGCCGCCAAAGATGCCGCTGGGCAGGGCGTAGGCATTGCCCTCCCGGGTAACCGCCGCCTGAATGGCGGGATACATGCGGGCCAGCTTCTCCGCGATCACCGGGTCGTCCGACAGCTTCTCAAGCCGTCCTGCCTGAATCAGGCTGTCAAAGTCTCCGGCTGACAGGAACATGAAGGCCACGTCCCAGGCATTGTCCGGGTTTGCGATGTAGTCAAACTGCCCGCCATACTCAACCCGGATATTTTCAATATTCCGGGCGGGATTCTCGGCCAGGTAGACTTCCTCATCCCCCCACATACTGCCCACTATCTTAATAGCTCCGGGGGCCGGGACGGGCGCCTGGGTGGCCTCCGGCACCGGGGTCTGGGCCAGAATGGCGGCCTTGGCGGTTTCAGAAAGCGCGGGCAGTGCGCGCACCGTCCAGCGGTCGCGCTGGGGTTCGCCCACAGCCCCCTGGGCATCGATTTCCCGGGAACTCAGGTACATGGCGATGTCATAGCTTTCCGCCCTGTGCAGCTGTCCGTACATCATTTCAAAGGCAAAACGCACCGTGCCGTCCTCCTGGGGAAAGAGGCTGTATCCCACATCCGCCGTCACCGTTTTGCCGTCTATTTCCACTGTTTCCGGCATGGCGCGCACCGACAGCATCCGGGCGCCTTCCTTTTCCGCCAGCTCCGCGTAGCTGGGCGCGTCCTCGGGAATGGCGATCTCCTTCCCGTAGTGAATGGCGATTCCGGCGGGGTCATTCACGCTGTAGTCCTCAGGCACCAGCACCAGCTTGCTACCCGCCTTGGGGGCGATGAGGCCCGTGCCATACAGCCCCGGCATCTCCCCTTCCGTCTGGTAGACCACCTCTTCCAGGGTTACTTCAAGCTCGCCTGAGGCATGGGTGTTGCCGATGGCGGCGATATCGCCCTTCAGCAGCGCTTCCTGTTTTTCCTGGCCGTAGAGGAAGCCGAAGATCTCCGCCGTCGGGGACAGGATGGCCGCCACGGCGGCCGCCGCCAGCAGCAGGGTCAATACAAGGGCCAGGGCCAGGCCCAGGCTTAGTTTCTTTTTCATCACAGGGGGCTCCTTTCCTGCTTTCAAGTCTGTCAGGTTCTTCTCCACAAAGGCATTAAAGGCAGGGGGCGTTTCGGGAAACAGGGCTTTTAGCGCCTGGCTGTTTAGTGCGTTCTTTTTCATTCCGGTGCCACCTCCCAATCTGTCAGCCTTTGTTTCAGCGCCCGGCGCGCCCGGTACAGGCGGTTTTTCACCGCCGTCACCGACAGGCCAAGCGCCTTGGCGGTCTCTTTCTCCGAGTAGTTTTCCATGTAGTGCAGAAGCAAAGGGGTGCGCAGGCTTTCAGGCAGCAGCCGGATGGCCTCCGCCAGCTCGGACTCCTCCGGCTGGTGGGCTGCCCCCGTCTCCTCAAACTGGGCCACGGGGCTTACCCGCATGCGCTGGCGCTGGATGTTTCTGCATTCGTTGATGACAATGCGGGTGAGATAGGGACGGAAACGCTCCGGGTCCATGCGCTCCCGGGCTATCCAGGCCTTAAACAGGGCTTGCTGCACGGCGTCCCGGCAGTCGGCCTCATGCCTTAGAATGCTCATGGACAGCCGGTAGAGCACCGGCGTGAGCGCCATGGTCTGTTGGGTGAAGTGTTCCTCAGAAATCATGCCATCTCCTTAGGGTCTGACCGGTCATGAAAGCGCGGATGCATCCTTTTGCTCTCACCTATAATACGCCAAAGCCCCGCCAAAAGTTAGACGGCAGCAAAAAGCGGAGAAGCTTTTATACTTCTCCGCACAAGGGGCCAGGGACTTTTTATGGCCTGGCGTTTGTGATCACCACCCGCAGGGATTCCGGGCTGATGGCCGCTTCAAAGGCCGCCTGGCCTTCTTCAAAAGGAAAGGTGTGGGAGATCAGATGCCCGCAGGAAATCAGCCCGTGGTTCAGCAGCCGGTTGGCGGTGGCGAAGTCCTCCACCACGGGGCTGACAGAGCCGGTGATGGTCACCTCCTGGGCGTGGATGCGCTGGGGGCTGATGGGCGTGGGCACATCCGGGTGCAGGGAGCTGTACTGGATCACCCTGCCCCCCTTGCCCGCCATCAAAACCGCCTGGGCAAAGGCATCCGCAATCGCGGTGGTGTTAAACACCGCCCCCGCGCCCTGGCCATTTGTCCAGGCCCTGACGGCCTCTACCGGGTCCTCCGCAGGGTCAATAGCCCGGTCCGCCCCGTGGGAGAGGGCCAGCTCCCGCCGCGCCTTCACCGGGTCGCTCAGCAGCACCCGAGCGCCGCGCAATTTGGCCAGCATCACATGAAACTGCCCCATCACGCCCCCGCCGATAACCACCACGTCCTCCCCCAGGCCGATCTGGGCCCGGTTGACGCTGTGCACACAGCAGGCCAGGGGCTCTGTCAGGCTGGCCTCCTCAAAGGCCAGGCTGTCCGCCATGGAAAAGAGCATGTTGGACGGCACGATCACCTGATCCACCAGGCCGCCGGGACCGGGCAAAAGGCCCGCCCGCACCGGCTTGTGCTTGGCATGGTCGCACAGGTTGGTCTGCCCGCTGCGGCAGGCCATGCAGGCCCCGCAGTGGTAAAGCAGGCGCACCGCCACCCGATCCCCCACCTGGAAGCCGGACAGATGCCCCTCGCTGCCCAGGGCCAGCACCTGGCCCGCCACCTCATGTCCGCCCACAAAGGGCAGCGGCGCCTTGATCGCCCCGCGAAACACCCGCTGCTCCAGGGTGCACAGGGCCACCGCGCGCACCTCCACCAGCGCCTCCCGGGCGCCCAGGTCCGGGGTTTCAAGGGGGACGATGCCCGTCTGTCCAGGACCCGTGACCGCCAGGGCCTTAAGCGCGATCACGCCGCACCCCCGGCCAGCTTCAGGGCCTCTTTGACATCCGCGCCCCCATGCACCAGGGCGGCGACGCCTTCGCAGACCTGGGCGATGTTCTCCTGTCGGTAGATGTTGCGGCCCATGATCACGCCCTTGGCGCCGCAGTCCAGCGCCTCCTTCACGCCCCTAAACAGGGCCTCAAGCCCCTGGGCCTCGCTTCCCCCCAGCACCAGAACCGGGGCCGGGCAGTTGTCCACCACCTCCCGGAAGCCCTCCCCGCCCGCAAAGGCGGTCTTGATGAAATCAGCGCCCAGCTCCACCCCTTGCCGGGCGGCAAAGGCCAGGTTTGACACCGACCAGGGCGTCAGCCCTTCGGGCTTCTCAAAGCCATAGGGCAGCATCTCCGCCCCCAGAGGCAGGCCCCAGCGCTCGCAGTCCGCCGCCAGGCGGGCCAGATAAGAAAGGGTGTGCTCGTTGCCCTCAGAGCCGGGGTAGCCCATCACCAGCATGGCGTCCGCCCCCAGGCGCAGGGCGTCCTGCGCGGAATACAGCTGTTCAAGCGGCCCCATGGGCTTTTTCAGCGCGGAGACGCCCCCGTCCCCCCTGAGGATCAGCCCTGCCCTGCCAAAATCCCTGGGAAAGGCCTTGATCAGGCCATAGGTGGTTAAAAAAGCGTCCACCCCGCCGGCCACCGCCTCCCTGATCACCCGGCCCGGGTCCTTCAGCGCCGGGGAAGGCAGGAGCGCCGCGTGATCCATGGCCAGCACAAAGGCGCGGCCATTGGGCGCGAAAATATGGCGCATTCTTGATTTCGTCATAGGGCAAGTTCCTCCGTTTTCTCATATAGTTCCTGCAGCTCTTTGCCAATCACCAGGGAGTGCTGGATCACCAGGGGTTTCAGCCGGTTGGGAAGGTAACGGCCAAACTCCTGTATCTCATAGGTCAACTCCCCCGTGTAGGCGATGTCCCTAAGCCCGGCCATGGCCTGGGCCCAGTCAATGGTGCCGTAAAAAGGCATCAGATGCTCGTCCGCCTTGCCGTGGTTGTCCGCCACATGGGTGGCCTTCAAGCGCTTTCCAATCCGGTTGAGGTTTTCCCGGTGGAAGCCACCGGTTAAGTGGGCATGGCCAAAATCATAGCAGATGCCCACGTGCTCCGGGTCTGAAAAGGCGTCCGCCAAATCGCACAGCTCCCCCACCTCCGCGCAGAAAATCCGCTGGAAGGGAGGCGCCTTATACTCAAAATCGTTCTCCAGCGCGATGCCGATGCCCACCTGACGGGCCAGGCGCACATGGGGCTCAAAATAATCCAGATTGCGCTTCAGGGAGACGGCCATGTCCCCCTTGGCCTCATACACCGTGCCCGGATGGGTCACCGCCCAGCGCACGCCCAGGATGCCGGAGGCGATGATGCTGCGGGTGATCAGCTCCTCCATCCAGGCCTTGCGCCCCGCCTCAATAGGGCCAAACAGATCGTAATAGGGCAGGTGGGTCTGGGTGAACACCACCCCCGCGTCCCGGCCCAGGCGGGCGATTTTTTTGACATAGCCTTCCCACTCGTCCCCGCACAGCAGGGAGTCCGGGTTCATCCCCTCACAGAGGTTCACATCCAGCACCTGGTAGCCGGCCCTGGCGCAGGCCTCCACGCACCAGGGGATGTTATTGCGTTTACCCTCTGGCGCGAAGGCGCAGATGTTGGTGGAGGTGGACAGCGCAGTTCTCATGGACACTCCTTGAAAAAATCACAGTGGGGAGCCGGAAACCCGGCTCCCTCAAAAAAGAGATTCAGGCTTACTGGTTGGCCTGCTGGTACTGGTACAGAAGGCCGGACAGCTCGTCCGCCATGATCTCCACCGTCTCCTCAACGGACAGATCCTCGTCCAGCATCATGGCGATGTTGTCCTGGATGGCGTAGTAGAAGTCCTTGGCGGGGCCCACGGTCACGCTGCTCATCTCAGCAGGGGTGGCGGCCAGCTGATCGGCGGCAACGGCGTACTGGGGGTATTCCGCCACCAGGGCCTGATAGCCCGCTTCCTCCAGAGCGCCCCGGTTCACCGGCACATAGCCCGTGGCGGCGGCAAACTCCGCCTGCACCCCGGGGGAGGCCAGGTATTTCACCAGTTCCCAGCTTGCCGCCTTTTTGGCATCGTCCTGCTTGTCAAACATCACCAGGCTGCTGCCGGACACCGTGGCCCCGGCGCTGGCCTGGGCGTTCACCCTGGGGTAGTAGCCGGCGCCCAGCTCAAAGGCTCCGCCGATCTTTTCAAGCAGGGAGGTGACGTTGGAGGAGGAGGTGGTGAGCACAGCCAGCTGCCCCGCCACAAACTGATCGGTGGTGCCGGCGGCGTTGGTCAAAGCGCCCGCCTCATACATGCCCTTCCATTCCGTGAGGAAGGTTTCCAGGGCGCCGTTGTCAATGCAGGCAAGCTCGGTCGCCATAGCCTCAGAGCCGTTTTTGTTGTTCACCACGTAGCTGCCCAGCTGTCCCAGCCAGTTGGCCAGGGTGGGGGTGTTGGGCAGCACGGAATAGGCGATGATATCAAGGCCGGTGTCGGACTTCTCCGGCAGTTTTTCGCTCAGCGTGATGATGTCCTGGAAGGTCTCAGGGGCGTCGGCGCCCGCCTGGTCCAGCATGGTCTTGTTATAGAACATGATGGTGGTGGAGGCGGCAAAAGGCATCCCCAGCTGCACGCCGGAGAAGGCCCAGTTGCCCAGGGTGATGGGCAGAATCTGGCTGATGTCATAGTCCGGGTCCGCTTTGAGCGCATCATCCATTGTCCAGGCGCGCCCGGAGTTGAAATAGGCCACCTTGCCCGTGGCGTCCAGGTTCATCACATCCGGCAGCTGCCCATAGTCCTCAGCCGTCAGGATGCTGTTCAGCTTGGTGGTGGCGTCGGAATACTGGCCCTGGAACACCGCTTCCACGGTGACATTCAGCTCCTTGCCGATGGTTTCGTTAAAGGAGTTGACATACTTGTCCAGCAAAAGGCCGGTCTCATCCGACATGGAGTGCCAGAAAACCAGGGTGGCGGCTTCGCCAGCCTGTGCCCCTAAGGAAAAAAGCATCAAAGCCGCAAGCAGAAGGGGGAGGATTCTCTTGGTCATGTTGTGTCTCCTTTTCATGCGTTGGTCTATCCTCAAGGAAGGCGCGCCTTCCCGGGAAGCGGATGGGAGGTCAGCCCACCAGGGCCCCGGCGGTCATGTTGCGGTGGATGTTGCGCCGGAGCACAATGAACAGCAGGAAGGCGGGGATCAGCGACAGCGTCACCCCCGCCAGCACCAGATGATAGTTGGTGTCCTCAAAGGAGGTGATCATGGTGATGCCCACCTGAATGGTGCGCATGTTGGTGGAGTTGGTGACCAAAAGCGGCCAGAGGTAGGCGTTCCACAGGGTCACAAAGCTCTGCACAGACAGGGTCACCAGCACGGGCTTTGAAATGGGCAGAAGGATGGTGGCTAAAAAGCGCAGATCCCCGCAGCCGTCAATCTGCCCGGCCTCCTTTAAATCCCTTGGGAATGTCAGGAAGCTCTGGCGCAGCATAAACATCTGGGTGGCCCCCACAAAGGAGGTGATGGCCATGCCCAGATAGCTGTTAAGAAGCCCCAGCCGGCTGACGGTGAGGTAGTTGGTCACAAGCAGTGTGTCCCCCGGCAGCATCATGGTGGCCAGGATGACCAGAAACAGCGTTTTTTTGAAGCGGAAATCATAAAACGCGAAGGCAAACGCCGCCAGCACCGCGAACAAAAGCCGCGCGGTGGTGCCGATCAGCGCCACAATCAGGGAGTTTAGGCCGTAGCGCAAAAAGGGCACACGGGCAAAAGCATCCTGGAAATTCTGGGTGTAGGCAAAGCTTTTGGGCCAGAAGCTGGGCGGATAGGCGGAGAACTCCGCCGGGGATTTGAAGGCCCCCAAAATCCCGTATATGATGGGGAAGATGATGGTCAGCCCCACCAGAAGCGCTGTTATCTGCACCGCAATGCCTCCAAGCATCCGGCGTTGTTTCAGTCCGCTCATTGGTAGTGCACCCGCTTTCGCTCAACATAAAAAGCCAGAAGCGCCAGGGCGAAGGTGAGGGCAAAGGCCACCAGGCTGATGCAGGCGGACAGGCTATAGTTGGCAGAGCCGTAGCCGGAGTTGTACATCATAAAAATAAGGGTGGTGGTGGAGCGGGCCGGCCCTCCTTGCGTCAGGATGATCACCGGGCCCGAGACCATCATGGCCAGGACCATGTTGGTCAGCGTTACATACAGAATGGTGGGGGAGATCAGCGGCAGCTGAATCTTGAAAAAGCGGGACAGCCACCCGGCGCCGTCCATGATGCCCGCCTCAATCAGCTGTTCCGGCACCGCCCTGAAGGCGGAGAGGAAGAGCAGAAAGTCAAAGCCGATGCCCATCCACACGGTGAGCATCAGGATGCCGTACAGGGCATAGTCCCGGCTTTGGTACCAGCCGAAATCAAGCCCCAGGGCATAGTTCAAATAGCCCACGGTGGGGTTTAGGAGCACCTTGAAAATCATCGCCGCCGCCGACATGGCAATCGCCATGGGCAGGGTGAACATGGTTTCGTAAACCGGGCTCAGCCGGCGTTTTTTGTTGGCCAGAAGGGCCAGGCCCATGGTGATCAGCACCGTAACGGGCACGTTGATGGCGGTGATCTTCAAGGTGTTTTCCAGGGCGATCTTAAAATCCCGCCTGGAGAACAAATAGTTGAAGTTGTCCAGCCCCGCAAAGCCCGTGATGACGCCCTTGGCGTTGACGGTGCTGAAGCTGAACAGAAAGGTCTTGAAGAAAGGGTAATAGATAAAGCCCACCGCGAAAACCAGGATCGGCAGAATGAACAGATAGGGCTTTGCCTTTCTCATCAGGCTGCCCCGGGCCAAAGGAAGCTGAATCGGTTGGACTTCACTCACCTCTTGTTCTCTGTGATGTTGGATGCATATTTATTCTATCAGCGTTCCGGCGTTTCGTCAATCATTTCCAGTAAAATAAGGGTAAAATCGCCCTAAGACAAAATCCACCCCGGCGCTTTGGTGTATAAAATCCCCAAATCCCACAGCAGGGAGGAGGTGAGGTATTTGTCCCGTATTTCCCGGGCGCCCAAGAGGGCGTCCACCGTGTCCGCCTGACTGACGCGGATGTCCTCCGGCACCAGGGGCATCTCAAGGCCCCGCATCAGTTCAAACAGCTCCTGGTAGCCGGGCAACTCCTCCGCCACAATCTGAAGGATCTGCGGCCATTTTTCCAGGCTGATGTTAAGGCGCTTATCATGAGCCGCCTGGTCGTTTCTGCCCTGGGCCCTGGCGGTTTTTAGGATGGTGTCCGAAGCCTGGCCAAAAATCCGCCGCACCATCTCCTCCCACTGGCCTTCGTCAAAATCCCGGATAAAAGCCAGGGCGGTTTCTCGGCTGGGCGTTTCCTGTTTCAGCTGTTCCCAGATTTTCAGGGTCAGCAGGGTGCCGATGCCCACCTGGATGCCATGCAGCTCCGCCGGCCGCCCCCGCTCCAGGGCCATCATCTCCCAGATATGGGAAAAATAGTGCTCCAGGCCGCTGGCCGGGCGGGACACCCCCGCAAAGGCCATGGCGATGCCGGCCAAGATCAGCCCCTGGGTGATCTCCTCCACCGCCTGCGCGTCCCGCTCAAGCAACAGGGGCGCTGCGGCGCGCACCCGCGCCAGCGCCCCTCGCATAAGGGCCGCGATGTCCTCGCAGTAATACTCATCAATCACCAGATGGGCGATGCGCCATTCACATACCGAGCAGTATTTGGCCAGCATATCCCCCAGCCCCGCCTGTAACAGGCGCATGGGGGCCGCCGCCAGGATATCAGTGTCCGCGATAAGGGCCTGGGGGCAAGCGTTATAAAGGGACACCTTCACCCCGCCCCTGATCATGGAGGAGGAGTCCGAAGCGTAGCCGTCCATGGAGGGGGCGGTCGCCACGCCCACAAGGGGAAGCCTTAAGGCATGGGCCAGCACCTTGCCACAGTCCGTGATCACCCCGCTGCCAACCGCGACTATCCCGTCACAGCGGGGGTCAAAGGCCATCAGCAGCCCGCCGCAGGCCAGCTCATCCGGCTCCGGGTGCGGGGAAGGAAGGATATAGAGCGTGTGCGCCATCCCCGTGGCTTTTAGGGCCTGGGACACCCTTTTGCCCGCCGCCTCATGGGTGTTCTCATCACAGAACACAAAGGGCCGGGTGATGGAAAGGGCCCTCAGGTGTTCCCCCAGCTTCTCAAGCGCCCCTTTCCCAACGCTGGCATGGCGCAGACCCGCCCGGTGGTGCCTGCCGCAGGCGCAGTCAAAGCCCTCCGGCCTTAACAGCTCCTCAAGGGCCATGGTGGTAAAGTCCGGCATAAAGCTTCCCCCTTAATCAGTGCGTGGAGAGGGGGCTTTATGCCCCCTCTCCCGTTTAAATATCTGCTGTTTTAATCAGCCGTACATGGGGCCGTAGGTCTTGCAGGCCCGGTAGTCAGCCGCTTCCATATCCTGGGTGCCATAGGCGGCCCAGGCGTGGGGGCGATAGACCTTCTCGGCCGGCACGTTGTGCATGTTCACCGGGATGCGCAGCATGGAGGCCAGGGTCAAAAGGTCCGCCCCCACATGGCCGTACACGGTGACGCCGTGGTTGGCGCCCCAGTTGGCCATGACGGAGTAAACGTCCCTGAAGGCCCCTTCTCCGGTGAGGCGGGGCACAAACCACACGCAGGGCCAGGTGCGGTCGGTGCGGTTCATGATCAGATCATGCACACGATCCGGCAGGCGCACCGTTTCGCCCTCCGCGATCTGCAGCACCGGGCCGATTCCCTCCACGATGTTCAGGCGCAGCATGGTGACAGGCATCTCGTTTTCGTTCTTGAAGTGGCTGGAGAAGCCGCCGCCCCGGAAGTATTCGTAGTTGGCGCGCTCCCAGTCGGTCGCGTCCAGGCAGGCCTTGATGTCCTCCCCGGTCATCTCCCAGAAGGGCTTCATGCAGGGCTCGCCCTTTTCGTTCTTGGACATGCCGCTGGCGTCCAGCGCGGTGGCGCCGGAGTTGAGCAGGTGGATAAAGCCCTCCGCGGCCTTGCCCTCCGGCTGCCAGCCGCTCACCCGCTTCACCGCCTCCGGGCTCCAGTAGGTGCGCACGTCGTGGAAGCAGGGGGCGGTGTTGGTGATCAGCGTGCCCATCAGCATGGACAGCCCGTTTAAGGTGTCGTTCTCAGTGGCAAAGGCGGTGGGCTGACGGGCGCCGCTCCAGTCAAAGGTGGAGGCCATGATGGCTTCCGTAAAGTCCGCGTTGGGCAGCCAGTCCGTCCAGGCGCGCTGCCCCTGGAAGCCGCCGGCCACGGCGTTCTTGCCCAGGGCCTCCTCATGCCAACCCAGCTCACCCAGTTTGGGGTTGCCATACATCACATCCCGCAGCACCAGGCTAAGCTTGGCGATAAACTCCCAGTCCTTATCCGCAGGCACGGTCTTTGAGCGGCGGATGATCTCCGGCAGCTCCTTGCCCGCGTTGATGTCAAAGCCTTCCTTGCAGTTCTCCTTGATCCAGGCCAGGGCCTTCTCATACTCCTCCGGGTCGTAAATGCCCAGGTGCACCCGGCGCAGAACGTCCGCCATGTCCATCCATTCAGCCCGCAGGCCGAAGTACTGCTGCATCATGTTCATGTCGCAGTAGGAGCCAGCGATGCCCATGGACACGCCGCCAAAGTTAACGTAGGATTTTTCCTTCATCCAGCCCACGGCCACAGCGCCCCGGGCAAAGCGGAACAGCTTTTCCTCCACGTCATTGGGGATGGAGGTATCCTCCAGGTCCTGCACGTCCCGGCCATAGATGGCAAAGGCGGGCAGCCCTTTCTGAGCATAGGCGGCCAGCACCGCCGCCAGATAGACCGCCCCCGGGCGCTCAGTGCCGTTAAAGCCCCAGACTGCCTTGATGGTGTTGGGGTTGGTGTCCATGGTTTCCATGCCATAGCACCAGCTGCGGGTGACAGACAGGGTGGCGACCACGTTCTCCTTGGAGAACTTACGCTCGCACTTGCCGGCCTCAGCGCCGCCGCCAATGGTGGTATCGGCAATGACGCACTGCACTGGGGTGCCGTCCGGATACCTGAGGGTTGAGATCAGCTTGGCGGCTGATTTGGCCATGTCCATGGTGGTCTTCTCCAAGCTTTCCCGCACACCGCCCCAACGGCCGTCAATAACGGGACGGATGCCGATTTTGGGATAATCCATGCTTTCCTCCTTTACGCCGCCGGGAGACGGCAAAACGCGATATATTGATGTATCTATGCTATCACAGACCCGCTATGGGGGCAAGATTAATCCGGGCCCGTGCTGCTTTCAACCGGAAGGGGCCGGGCGTATGCCCGGCCCGAGTTGGTCAGCGTTTTATGCTTGGGAATCAATCATACACCAGAAGGGCGATATTCGGTTCGTCGATGTTGTCCTTGGTATACCACTGGGCGCCGGTGTCAACGTCCTCAACGGCTTCGCCGTTGGCGGCCTTCACGGCCAGCTCAACCGCCAGATAGCCGATGCGGTAGGGGTCCTGGGTCACGGAGCCGGCAAACCAGCCATTGCGAACGGCGTTCTTCTGATTGACACCAGCGTCAAATCCGCCCACCAGGATGCCGTTGAAGCGGCCGCCCTCGCCGAACTCAGAGCCGTCAGCGGTGGCAGCCAGCACGCCGGCAACCGCGCCTTCGTTGGAGATGAAGAGGGCCGCCAGGTTGTTCTTGTTAAGAACCGCGTTGGCAGCGTTGGTCATGTCGTCAATACGGGGGGAAGCGCCAATCTCCACATGCAGGATGATGGCAGGGTTCTCAGCGGCCACGGCCCAGTTGGTGTGGCCCTGAACTTCCACCACGCCGTAGGCACCGGCCAGCTCAACAAACCTGTTGACAAAGCCGGTGGTGCGGCCAGTGACTGATTCAGAGGTGGCATCCTGGGAAAGCACGGCCACCACCACGGGCGCCTCAGCGGTGGCTGCGGCCAGCTTGGCTGCCAGGCCTTCGTCTTCCAACAGCTTATCAGCGGCCAGGGCGGCGGCGTTCTGGTTGTTGGTGGAGGCGGTGGCGTAGATGGAGCCTTCCGGAGCGTTAGGCACGCCGGAGTCAAAGCCGATGACCGGGATGCCCTTGTCGATGCACTCCTGTAGCTCGGTCATCACGGCGTCCGTGGACAGAGCGGCCAGCGCCAGCGCCTTGGGGTTCTTGGCCATTTCGGCCTTCAGGGCTTCCACCTGAAGCACAATGTCCGCCTCAGAGGGGGGTCCGTAGTAGAACATGTTCACATCATACTCAGCCGCAGCATCTTCGCAGCCCTGGCGCACAGCCTGCCAGAAGGCATGCTGCTCGCCCTTGGAGATTACGGAGATGTACATCTTCTCCTGCGCCAGCGCCGCGGTGACGCCCAGTGCCAGGGTGAGAACCAAAACAAGTGCCAGTAGTCTTTTCATGAATGAACCTCCTTATATTTTCAGCGCAACAGCGCCGAATAATCAGAATGAATCAGCTTTCCACCTTCACCTTCTGGGCGGCGCGGACGCGCATATTGTCCATGAGGACAGCGCCGATAACCACCACGCCCGTGAAGAAGGTCTGCCAATGAGCCTGAAGGCCCAGGGAAGCAAGCCCCGACTTGAGTACC
>ENA-UOUL01001136-UOUL01001136.1-bioreactor-metagenome-genome-assembly--contig:-NODE-1136-length-40184-cov-26.275139_pt1 | contig 40184 bp, 38 predicted proteins | sample MGYA00249838_ERZ747220 | MGnify/ENA primary metagenome ERZ747220 (study PRJEB28778, sample SAMN05720191) | bioreactor metagenome | isolation source: Anaerobic biogas reactor | place: USA:Washington... | reverse complement strand
GTGTTCGGCCACGGCGACCTGCACAACGCCTTCGCCCTCGTCGACCTCCTGGAGAACGGCGGCCCGAGTGGAGGCCCCGCCTACGAGGGCCCGCGCCACTTCGACTACAAGCCGAGCCGCACCGAGGACGAGACCGGCGTGTGGGACTCGGCCGCCGCGAACATGCGCACGTACCTCCTGCTCAAGGAGCGGGCGGCCGCGTTCCGGGCCGACCCCGAGGTGCAGGAGGCTCTCGCCGCAGCCCGGGTGCCGGAGCTGTCGGTGCCCACCCTCGGCGAGGGCGAGTCCTACGACGACCTGATCGCAGACGCGTCCGCCTTCGAGGAGTTCGACGCCGGCGCATACTTCGGCGGCCGGGGCTTCGGCTTCGTCCGGCTCCAGCAGCTGGCGACCGAGCACCTCATGGGTGCCCGCTGACCAGGACGCGTTAATCGCATGTCACTGGTGCTGGGGGTCGACAGCTCGACCCAGTCCTGCAAGGTCGTCGTCGTCGACACCGACACCGGACTCGTCGTGCGCGAGGGGCGCGCTCCGCACCCCGACGGCACGTCGGTCGATCCCGAAGCCTGGTGGGAGGCGCTGCAGGCTGCGATCGCGCAGGCGGGTGGCCTCGATGACGTCGCGGCGTGGGCGATCGGCGGGCAGCAGCACGGGCTGGTCGCCCTCGACGCCGACGGTGTCGTGGTGCGTGATGCGCTGCTGTGGAACGACACCCGCTCCGCCGGTGCGGCCGAGGCCCTCGTCGCGGAGTTCGGCGCCGAGGCTCTGGCGAAGCGCACCGGGAGTGTGCCCGTGGCGTCCTTCACGATCACCAAGCTCCGCTGGCTGCGTGACCACGAGCCGGCCAACGCCGGACGCGTCGCGGCGGTCGCGCTGCCCCACGACTGGCTGACGTGGCGACTCCGGGGCTTCGGACCGGCGGGCAGCCCGGGTGGGCCGAACCTCGAGGAGCTCATCACCGACCGCTCCGACGCCTCCGGCACCGGCTACTGGTCGCCGGCCACGGGTGAGTACGACCGGGAGCTCCTGGTCGCAGCCCTGGGCCACGACGTGGTGCTGCCGCGCGTCCTCGGCCCTGATGACTACGTCCCGGACCCGATGGGTCGCCGGGTGGGGCCCGGTGCCGGAGACAACGCAGCCGCCGGGCTCGGCGTCGGGGCCGGTGTCGGTGACGTCGTCGTGTCGATCGGGACGAGTGGCACGGTCTTTGCCGTGAGCGAGTCCCCGGTGGTCGACCCCACCGGCACGGTGGCCGGGTTCGCCTCTGCGGACGGGCACTTCCTGCCGCTGGTGTGCACGCTCAACGCCGCCCGGGTCCTCGACGTCATCGCCCGGCTCCTGGGAGTGGACCACGACGGGCTGAGCCGGCTCGCGCTCGCGACCCCCCACGGCGCCGGAGGGCTGCGGCTGGTGCCCTACTTCGAGGGGGAGCGCACGCCGAACCTGCCGGATGCCACTGCCGAGCTGCACGGCATGACCCTTGCCTCGACGACGCGGGAGAACCTCGCTCGGGCCGCGGTCGAGGGGATGCTCTCCGGACTGGCTGCCGGCGTGGATGCCCTGCGGGAGCACGACGTGCCGATCCACCGAGCACTGCTCATCGGCGGCGGGGCGCAGTCGGACGCAGTCCGGGAGATCGCCCCGACCGTGCTCGGGGTGCCGGTCGAGGTGCCCACTCCTGCGGAGTATGTCGCGCTGGGGGCGGCGCGTCAGGCTGCGCACGTCCTTCGCGCCGGGTGAGCCGCGGCTTCCAGGTGGGCCGGCGCCCGCATACCCCTGCCACTGGGTGCGGCGTGAGCATCTGATCGGCCGACGCCCGCATACGTCTGTGCGGGTCACCCCGCGACCTCCGGCGCCCGGCCGCCGGCCCGTCATCTGCATTGACGTACGACCCGGTCGTGAGTCCTCGACAGCGGGGCCGGAGGCGAGCATCATTCCGTCCATGTCCGTGAACGGACCAGCCGAGGAGCTGGACGCTCTGGATCGGGGGATAGCGGCCCTCGAGCAGCAGCGCGAGACGCTGGGGGATGCCGTCGCCGACGCTGCTCTGCGTCCCCTGCAGCAGCGTCGGGAGCGTCTGGCCGCGCACCCCGGAGACCGCCGGAAGCTCGTCACTGTCCTGTTCAGTGACCTCGTCGACTCCACTCCGCTGACCGCTGCCCTGGGCGACGAGGTGATGCGGGAGATCATGGGGCGCTACTTCGCGCTCTGGCGTGAGGCGGTGGAGGAGCAGGGCGGGCACGTCCAGAAGTTCATCGGGGATGCCGTCGTCGGGGTCTTCGGCATGCACCGGGCGCATGAGGACGATGCGCACCGCGCCGTTCGGGCCGCCATCTCGGTCCAGCCGGCCCTCGCCCGTCTCGCCGAGGAGGTGCGCGCCGAGCACGGAGTCGGGCTGCGCACCCGGGTCGGGATCGATACGGGTGAGGTCGTGCTCGGCAGCTTCGACGAGCGCGGGGACGGCGACGTTGTCGTGGTCGGTTCGACGATGAACCGTGCCGCTCGCCTACAGACGGCCGCCCCTCCCGACGGGATCCTGCTCTCCGCATCGACTGCTCGGCACGTGCGGGGGTCGTTCGGCCTCCAGGCCCATGGCGAGCTCGACCTCAAGGGCATCGATCGTCCGGTGCGGACCTTCCTCGTCCACTCCGCAGCGGAGTCCGGGTTCTGGAGCACGGCGCGGGGGTTGGAAGGGGTGTCGACCCGCACCATCGGTCGGGACGTCGAGATGCAGCTGCTCACCAAGCTCTACGAGGACACCGTCGAGGAGCGCAGGTCGCGCGTGGTGACGGTGATCGGTGACGCCGGGCTGGGCAAGTCGCGGCTGCTGGTCGACTTCGAGGCGTGGCTGGCCGGTCTGACCGAGGGAGCATGGCTCCTCCGGGGCAGGGCCGACCCCTCGGCCGACGGCATGCCCCACGGCCTGCTGCGCTCGGCCTTCGCGGAACGCTTCTCGATCAAGGACACCGACACCCCCGCGGACGTCCTCGCGAAGTGGCACGAGGGTCTGGCCGCGATGTCTGCCGGTGAGGTCGGTGGGACGGGTGACCTCATCGCCTGGCTCGGCTTCACGTCGACGGACAGCGACGCCGCGGCCGCGCACCGCGATCCGGCCGCCCTGCAACACCGCGCCTGGGCGGCGCTGGACGCGACCCTCGCGGCGATGTGTGAAGAAGCCCCCGTGGTGCTGCTGCTCGAGGACCTGCACTGGGGTGACCGACACGTCCTGGAGCTGCTCCTCGACTTCCAGGCCCGTCCCCGGGACTTCCCGCTGCTCGTCATCGGGACGACCAGGCCGACTCTGCTCGAGCAGTACCCGCACTGGGGGGAGGGGCTCTCGGGTCATCGTGAGGTGCGCCTCCAGCCCCTGTCCCGCAGAGAGACCGGCCTGCTGATCTTTGAGATCCTCCAGGGGCTGCAGACCGTTCCTGACTGGCTGCGCTCACTCGTCGTCGACTCGACGGAAGGCAACCCGTTCTTCGTCGAGGAGGTCATCGCCTGGCTCATGGACACCGGTGCTATCGAGGCCGGGCCCGACGGCTGGATGGTCCTGGAGTCGCCCCCGAGTGCTGCAGCCGTCCCGGGCACGCTGCGCGCCCTCCTCGAGGCGCGCCTCGACGCGGTGTCCCCGGTCGAGCGGGACATCGTCGATCGGGCCAGCGTCATCGGCCGGGTGTTCTGGGACACGGCGGTGCGGCACCTCGCCACGGGCCAGCCCGAGCCACCGCCGCAGGCCTACGACGCCCTGCGTCGACGCGAGGTGGTCCACCAGCGACCGACGTCGACCTTTGCGGACGCGCAGGAGTACGCCTTCCGGCATGCGCTGCTGCGCGATGTCGCCTATGAGGGGCTCCTCACCCCCGTGCGCCGGAGCCACCACGCAAGGGCTGCGGACTGGCTGCTCGCGATGGCGCGCGCCAGCGGGCGTCTGGACGAGCACGCCGGCACGATCGCACAGCACCTCCTCGCCGCGGGTGACGAGGAGGCCGCTGCACCGTGGTTCCTCAAAGCGGGACGGCATGCGGCGCGCACCTACGCCAACGACGAAGCCCTCGCGCTGCTGGACCGCGCCGTTCCCGGGGCCCGTGACGACCTGCTCTTCGAGATCCTCCTGGAGAAGGAGCGGGTTCTCGACCGCACTGGCCGCCGCGAGGAGCAGCGAGGGGTGCTGGATGCCCTGACCGAGGTAGCAGGTGACGACGTGGGGCGCCGGGCCATAGTGCTCCTGGCGCAGGCTCGGTCGTTGTTCTTCCATGCGGAGTACGCACAGGCCGCGCAGGTCTCCGCCGAGGCGGCGGCCCTCGCGGCCGAGGCAGGGCTGTTCGAGGACGAGGTCGAAGCCTGGGTCGTGGGAGGCCGCTCCCTCGCGTTCGCCAGTGAGCACCTCAAGGCGCGGCGGCACCTGCAGACGGCGCTGGAGATGGCCAGGGAACGCAGAGCACTCCGACACGCAGCCGAGGCGCTGCGCCTGCTCGGGGTGGTCGCGACGAACCTGCACGAGGAGCGCCTCGCCATCGACCTGCTCGAGCAGTCGGCCGACACTTTTCGGCAGGTGCACGACGACGAGGGACAGGCCCTGGTCAGTGGGCAGCTTGCCGCTGTGCACATGCTTGCGCGTCGGATGGAGGAGGCCAGGCGGTACTCAGAAGAGGCGCTCGCGGTCTTCACCGCCAACGGGCACCTCCTTCGGCAGGGGATCGTCCTCGGCAATCTCAACAGCATCGCCCTGGACACTGGCCACCTCGACGAGGCGCTGGTCAACGCGGTCCGAGCTCTCGAGCTCACGGAGCGGGTTGAGGACTTCGAGGGTGTGGTCTCGTCTCTCCTGCGCCTTGGCGAGGTCGAGCGTCTGACCGGCGCACCGGAGAAGGCACGCATACATCTCGAGCGTTCGGTCCAGCTGGGGCGGCAGCATGCCTTGCACTACTTCGTCTGCTACTCGCTCGTGACGCTGAGTGCTCTGGCGCTCGAGGAGTCGCAAGCCTCCGAGGCCCTGGCTCTCGCAAAGGAGGCTTGCGCGGCAGCAGCGCTGAGCGACGTACCCCTCGCGTTGGCACGGTCCGACATTTCTTTGGGGCTCGCCGCCCTCGCCACGGGTGACGCAGAGACGGCCGTGCAGGCGCTGAGCTCGGCAGCGGACCGGACGAGACCTCTCGGCGTGGCCGCCGAGACGGTGCAGACCGAGGCACTCCTCGCGGAGGCGCACATGCGGGCGGGTCGTCCGGAGGAGGCGCGGGAGCTGGCCCGCAAGACGTTCGTCGCCATGGGACCGGACGGTCCGGAACCGTGCGGAGAGGTCCACCCAGGGCGGGCCCTGATCGCCTGCCACCGGGTCCTCACCGCCCTCGACGACCCCTGGGCGAGCGAGGTGCCGGGTGTCGCAGGCCGCTTCCTGGAGCGACGCGCCGCGCTCATCCAGGACGAGGCCGTGCGCGAACGCTTCCTGGGGATTCCCGACTGCCGGGCCTTGGCCGAGCTCAGCCGCAGCAGCAGGTGAGTGGCAATGGAGAGGGTATGGGGTGGGTCGGCTATGTGGACAGACTCCCTGGCCACGCGCCACAGGGTCGCAACCTGGGCCACAATGCCTGACATGGGGCAGAGAGACAGCGAGCGGGACGACGGGCTGCAAGGCACAGACTTCGGCGCCGGGTCACAGCAGGATCGCAGGAACATCGTCGCCTCGGCAGTCGATCGGTTCCTCACCAGCACGCAGGCGCTGGTGGGTCAGGTGGCTCACGTGGCAGGGGCGGGTGCGCAAGCGGTCGTCCCAGAAGCGGTCCTCTCCTCGGCCAACCAGATGCTCGAGTCCATGCGCGAGGCCGTGGGGTCTGCGCCGCAGGTCGGCGAAGAGCTCGAGATCGTCCTCCAGGAGATCCGCGCCAAACGGCTGACCATCCAGGCCATCACGGCTGAGCTGGAGGTCCTGGACCACCAGCTCGACTTCCTGGAACGATCCTTCGCACCGCTCCAGGCCTGGTCCGCCCAGTGGAGCAAGGTGCAGCAGACCCTGCTGCGCACGATCGTCCCGCCGTCGGACGACGAGGACTGATCACCTCGGCGCGCACGGGTGGATTAACCGCTTACGGAGCCGGAGAGGTCGGCGGTACAGTTTTCGATTATCTCGATCAGGCGCCAGTGACCCCTTCTCGGTCGTCATAGCACGAGGACGGCCGCAGGCCGGGTCGGCTGGGACATCTGGAGGTGGGTCGTGGATGAAGCGGCCGTTCATGTCTCCCTGTCGGAGGCCGGGGCTGATGACGCCCGCCTCGACACCCTGACCCGACAGCTCCGGGATGAGCTGCGCCAGCTCGACGTCGCCGATGTCCGACCGGTCTCTGCGAACGACCCACCCCGGCCGGGTCCAGGGGCTTCGACGTGGGTGCGGTCGGCCAGCTCGTCGTGGCGATGCTGGGCACGCAGGGCCTCGCTGGGGTGGTATCGGCGGTGCTCGGCTGGCTCGGACGTGGGCACGACGCGCCACGCACGGTCCGGCTCGAGATCGCCGGTGACGTCCTGGAGCTGTCCGGGGCGTCGAGCGAGGAGCAGGACCGCCTCGTCGAGATGTTCCTCACCAGGCACTCCGAGGAGTAGGTCGTGGCCGGCCGGCGCCGCGCGCTCATCGTCGCCAGCGACGAGTACGAGAATCCGGGGCTGAGCCGCCTGAGGGCGCCGGCTGCCGACGCCGAAGCGCTGGCGAAGGTCCTGGGGGACAAGGACATCGGCGACTTCCACGTGCAGGTGGTGCACAACGAGCCTGCGCATGTCGTGGGCGGGCGCATCGAGGACCTCTTCGCGGACAGCCAGTCCGATGACCTGCTGCTGCTCCACTTCTCGGGTCACGGCCTGAAGAACGACTCGGGGGAGCTGTTCTTCGCTGCCCGCAACACCCGCCCGGACCGGCTCGCTTCCACGGCGGTCCCGGCCGACTTCGTCCAGCGGTGCATGCGAACCTCCCGGGCGCGAAGCATCGTGCTCTTCCTCGACTGCTGCTACGGAGGCGCGTTCGGGGAGGGTGTTGCGCTGCGAGCCGCCGGGTCCGCCAACGTCCTCGAGAGCTTCCCCACAGGCAGGCTCGGCGGTGGTCGTGGCCGGGCGGTCATCACGGCCTCGAGTGCGATGGAGTACGCCTTCGAGGGAAACACCCTCGCTGACGACCACCAGCAGCAACCGTCGGTGTTCACCTCTGCCCTCGTGGAGGGCCTCACCAGCGGCGAGGCCGACCGGGACGAGGACGGACTCGTCTCACTGAACGAGCTCTACGACTTCGTCTACGACCGGGTTCGCGAGCGCAACCCGAAGCAGACACCCGGACGCGACGTGGAGCTGGAGGGCGACCTGTACCTCGCCCGCAGCCAGCGGCGCCGGTTGCGCCCGATCCCGATCCCGCCCGATGTCGACGCGGCCCTCAAGAGCGACAACATGTTCACCCGCCTCGGTGCGGTGGCTGAGCTCAGGGCCCGGCTTGGGGCATCTGACCTCGGTGCTGCCCTCGGCGCCTTCCAGGCCCTGACCGAGGTGTCGCGCTCGGACATCAGGTACGTGCAGGATGCGGCAGCCGAAGCCCTGGGGACTGCGGCACTCACCCTTGATCCCCCTGAGCTCCACTTCGGTACCGTCTCGTCGACTGACCTGCCCGTCACCAGGACCATCCGTCTGACCGGCCCCCCACTCGCGATCGCGGTGAGCGTGGCGCAGGCCGGGGCCTGGGTCACCGCCAAGGTGGAGGGGGCCGAGGTGCGGGTGTCCGCGGACACCACCATGACGGGACCCCTCACCGGCACGGTGACCGTCACCGGGCCGACCGGTCAGGTCGTCGTCCCGGTGACCGCCGAGGTCGCGCCCCCGGCCTCGGAGACCGACGATCAGCCGATGGAGACCGACGATCGGCCGATGGAGACCGAGCCCCTCCGCTCGTGGCCTCCGACCGGGCGGCGGCCACTGTTGACGAGGACGTCGCCGCTCGAGCCGCCGAGGTGCCGGTTCGCTCGGCCTCGGAACCGGCGACGGAGGTCTCGTCACCACCGGTCACGCCCCCATCGACGTCGAGGCACTGGAAGTGGAGCGGTGTTGCCGCGCTGGTCTCGGGCTGCCTCATGCTGCTGTCCATCGTGCTGCCGCAGTACTGGGGGCCCCTACCTTCGAGGCGGATCCCATCAAGGCGACGTATCAGTTCTACCTCGGGCTCATCATTGTCGGGATGGGAGTTCTTGCCCTGCGTGCTCAGTGGCGGAACCAAGGACTGGGTGCGCTCATCGGAGCCTGGGCCGTCGGCACCGTGGTGCTCTTCGACATGGTCAACACTTTCCAAGGCATCGGAAGTGCAGGTGCAGGGGGTGCTTTCCTTCCCGGCTTCGCCGCCCCGCTCGTCCTTCTCGCCGCCGGAGGCTTCGCCGTCGCGGAGATCCGGCGGGGGTCGGGCCTGAAGTTTGCCGCCTTCTCGCTCTCCGACCGGGCCAGGTTGCTCGTCCTCGCGGCCGCGGTCCTCGGGGCCCTGGTCCTCCTTCGCCTGGCGCTGGACCAGTACAGCGATGACCAGCCGGGCTGGGGACTACTAGGTCTGTGGCTGGCCATCCTTGCCCTGTGGGTGCCGGTGGCAGCCGTGCTTGCCCGACCGGTCGTCCTCGGCCGGTGGATGCTCATCGGATGGTCCCTCGGCTGCGCTGCCCCCGTCCTGGGGATGTGGTTGTACTGGGAGGGCTACAACGGCGACTCGCAGGGGCTGTGGTTCGCTGATGCTCACCCTCGCAGCGATGATCGCCCTGTCGACAAAGGCACGATCACCGTCGCGAGAGCACAGTGGGGTCCTGACGACCTCTCCCCGGCTCCGGTGTGCGAGGTAGAGCCGAATCGACGACAACAGCAGCACGACGCCACCCACCCAGGCACCTTCCGGCGCTCACGTCACGAAGGGCCGGCAGCCAGAACAGGGCCAGCGCACCCCGGTGGTCAGCCCCTCCGCTACAAGTGCTTGAGTGCCTCCCGTCGGGAGAGCCCGGACAGCTCCGGGTGCGCAGCGACGAACCGCCGCACCCACTCAGGATCGGTCCGCGCGTAGTCACGTAGCGCCCAGCCGATCGCCTTGCGCGAGAAGAAGTCCGGGTGCTCGATGTTCGGCTCGATCACGTCGACGAGCAAGTCGACGTCGGTGCGGTCCTTGGCACCCACCTGCGCGAGCATCGCAGCGCGCCGGATCCACAGGTTCTCGTCGTGGGCCCAGGCTCGCAGAACGGGGGCGACCTCGTCGGGCCGGCCGAGCAGGATCTCCCTGACGTTGTGCGTCGCCAGGGTGTCGACGACGTCCCACCACGCTCCGTCGCGGATGAGGTCACTCAGCAGGGCAAGGGTCGCCGGGTCCCGCCACGGGCGATAGGTGCGGTGCCCGAGGAGGGCGATGGCCGCATACCAGTGCTCGCGGTGAGTGGCCTCGCTCCAGAGCGCGCGGACGGTCGCCTCCCACTGCTCCCGCTCCGCGATCCGGTATGCGGGGTCCGCCAGGACCGGTCGCAGCGCCTGGCGCAGCACCGGGCTCGTGAGGCCGAGGTAGGGCATCTCCGACTTCATGTAGCGCTGCTGGCCGACCGCCCGCTCCGCATCCGCGTGCTGCAGGAGGGCCGCGCGGACTGCCGCGATGACGTCGGTGCGGGGGGTGGCCGCCGGTTCGCCGGGCATACCTCCAAACGTACGGCTGTCTGGACTGGACGACCACCTTGGCGCGGGGGTGTGATGGGAGGAGAGGAGGAGCCATGATCGATGCAGATCAGTGGGGGAGCGCTCGACTCGACACGTGGTGCTCCCTCTGGAACGAGCCGGTGCGCGGCTGGGACTTCAGTGAGTTCGAGGGGCGGGTGGAGGAGTCCGAGCCGCCCTGGTCGTATGAGGAGATCGTCCGGCACGCTTTCGAGCGGGCCGGCTCCGCGCTCGACATCGGCACCGGAGGGGGCGAGTTCCTGCTCCGGCTCCAGGACCAGCTGCCCATCGAGGTCCATGCCACGGAGGGGTGGGAGCGGAACCTCGACGTCGCCCGGCGGGCCCTCGAGCCGCTCGGGATCGAGGTGCGCGAGTACGACGCCGAGGAGCATGACCGCCTTCCCTATCCGGACCGCTCCCTCGACGTCGTCCTCGCCCGGCACGAGGCCTGCTGTGCGAAGGAGGTCGTCCGGGTGCTGCGGGACGGTGGCTGGTTCATCACCCAGCAGGTCGACGGTCGCAACCTCGCTGACCTCAGCGCACACTTCGGAGCCGAGCCCCGCTATCCCGATGTCACCCTGGAGTGGTTCCGCGCCGAGGTGGAGCGCGCCGGGCTGATCGTCGAGCAGGCCGAGGAGTGGAGCGGCCCCATCCGGTTCGACAGCGTCGACACCCTCGTGTCCTACCTGCGGTACATGCCGTGGCACCTGCCCAAGGACTTCTCCGTGGAGGCCTATGCCCAGGAGCTCATCGCGCTCGACGAGCGGGTGGAGCCCCTGGAGTTCACCGAGCGACGCTTCCTCATCGTCGCGCACCTGCCCGAGCCCGAGCCGCCGCCGGCAGATCCCTTCACCGGGCGGCAGATCCGGCCGGCAGCGTCACGAATCGTCCTCTGATCAGGTCGTCCGCTCGCCTGGTCGGGCGGCCGCTGCTCAGGCGCGGGCCGCGATGGTCTCCACATCGACCCCGGTCGGTAGCGAGCCGTAGATCAGGCTCGCGTCCTCCCCGAGGCGCGCGGAGACGAACCCGTCCGCGACGGCGGCCGGCGCATACCGCACCAGCACGCTCGCCTGGAGGGCCAGCGCCATCGCCTCGACGACCCGACGGGCCGTGCGCGGCTCGGCCACGCGCATGAGGGCGGTCGTCTTGTCGAGGTGGCGATCGAGGACCGGGTATGCGCCGCGTGCCTTCTCGACCTCGCCGACGAAGGCGTCGATGGACTCAGGGGTGGTCGCCATCGCGCGGAGCACATCGAGGGCGATGACGTTGCCGGAGCCCTCCCAGACGGCGAGCACCGGCTGCTCCCGGTAGCGGCGCGAGAGCGGGAAGTCCTCGGTGTAGCCGTTGCCGCCGAGGCACTCGAGAGCCTCGTAGGCGTGCTCCGGGCCGCGCTTGCAGATCCAGTACTTCGCGACGGGCTGGGCGAGGCGGGCGAACGCGATCGCCTCGCCGTCACCGGCCTGGGAGCCGTCCGCGGCTGCGGCCAGGCGCATCATCGTCCACGTCGCGGCCTCGGTCTCGAGCTGGAGGTCGGCGATGACAGCCGACATCGCGGGCTGGTCGATGAGGAGGGCGCCGAAGGCGGAGCGATGACGCGTGTGCCAGGCGGCCTCGGCGACCGACTGCCGCATACCGGCCGTCGTCCCGATGATGCAGTCGAGTCGGGTGCGGTTGACCATCTCGACGATCGTGCGCACGCCGCGACCGAGCTCGCCGACCAGCCAGCCGACCGTCCCGTTGAGCTCGATCTCGCTCGAGGCGTTCGACTTGTTGCCGAGCTTGTCCTTGAGCCGCTGGATGAAGAACGGGTTGCGTTCGCCGCCCGGCAGGATGCGCGGGACGAGGAAGCAGCTGAGCCCCTGCTCGCCGCGGCCGGTCTCGGTCTGCGCCAGGACGAGGAAGGCGTCCGACTGCGGAGCCGAGCAGAACCACTTGTGGCCGGTCAGCGCATACGTGCCGTCGCTCTGCGGGACCGCGCGGGTGGTGTTCGCGCGCACGTCCGAGCCACCCTGCTTCTCCGTCATCGCCATGCCGAAGATCGCGCTGGTCTTGGTCGCGGGGTCACGCAGGTCCGGGTCGTAGTCGCGGGAGTAGACCCGGGGGAGCCACTCCTGCGCGAGCTCCGGGGTCGTCTGGAGCGACGGGACGACCGCGTGCGTCATCGAGACCGGGCAGGCGTGACCGGGCTCGATCTGCCCGAAGAGGTGGAACTGCGCGACGCGGGCCACGTTGGCCCCGGGCCGCGGGTCCGCCCACGCGCTCGTGTGCGAGCCGGCGGCGATCGACGCGCCGATGATGCGGTGATAGGCGGGGTGGAACTCGATGTCGTCGATCCGGTGCCCCCACCGGTCGTGGGTGTGCAGCCGGGGCGTGATGGTGTTCGCGAGCCTGGCGTCATCCTGGAAGTCCTCGCTGCCGACGAGTGCTCCCGTCTGATGAAGCTCGGCGGTCGCCCAGTCGCCGCCGAAGGCCGCCACGGCCTCCGTAAGGGTGGTGTTCGTGCCGTACTCGTCGATGCCCGCGCGCAGCGGTGCCTGGTTGACTACGGCGTGCGTCACACTCTGGATCGGGCGATCCACCCGGCTGCTATACATATGTTCAGCATACGGAGGAATCCGGAACCGGACAGCCCCCAGACCAGGCGTACCGAAACGTGCCAATAGGAACGTTCTGGTACGCCTCCGCGCGTGCGCACCGTGCCTCTCGGCACGCTTTCGCCCGCGCGGGCCTCCGTTCGTCTGGGTGCCCTACACAACCAGGAGTGAGTCGATGACCGAACAGGCCATCATCTATGACGCCGTGCGCACCCCCCGTGGTCGCGGCAAGGCGACCGGGTCGCTGCACGAGATCAAGCCGATCGATCTGACGGTCGGGCTGCTCCACGCGCTGCTCGAGCGGAACCCAGGCCTGGACGCGTCCCAGGTGGACGACCTCGTCATGGGCATCGTCTCCCCGGTCGGTGACCAGGGCGCCGTTCTCCCGCGGATCGCGGCGCTCAAGGCCGGCCTCCCCGAGCCGGTCGCGGGCGTGCAGCTCAACCGGTTCTGCGCCTCCGGTCTGGAGTCGGTCAACCAGGCCGCGGCGCGCGTGCGCTCCGGCTGGGAGGACCTCATCATCGCCGGCGGCGTCGAGTCGATGTCGCGCGTGCCGATGGCCAGCGACGGCGGCGCCTGGGCGATGGACCCGGCCACCGCGCTCGCGACGGACTTCGTCCCGCAGGGCATCAGCGCCGACCTCATCGCCACGATCGAGGGCTACTCCCGTGAGGACGTCGACCGGTATGCGGTGCAGAGCCAGCAGCGCGCCGCGGCTGCGTGGGCGGCCGGGTACTTCTCCCGCTCCGTCATCCCGGTGAAGGACCAGAACGGCATCACCGTCCTCGACCACGACGAGACGGTCCGTGGGGACGCGAGCCTGGAGTCGCTCGGTGCGCTCAAGCCCTCCTTCGCCGGCATCGGCGAGCTGGGTGGCTTCGACCACGTCGCTCTCGAGAAGTACCACTACGTCGACGAGATCAACCACGTGCACCACGCCGGCAACTCGTCCGGCATCGTCGACGGCGCCGGCCTCCTGCTCATCGGCAACGAGTCCGTGGGTGCGCAGATGGGTCTGCGCCCGCGCGCCCGGATCGTCTCCGCAGCGGTCATCGGCTCCGAGCCGACCATCATGCTCACCGGCCCCGCGCCGGCGTGCCGCAAGGCGCTCGACGTCGCCGGCATGTCGCCCTCCGACATCGACCTCGTGGAGATCAACGAGGCGTTCGCCGCGGTGGCCCTCAAGCTCATGCGCGACATGGGCTGGAACGAGGAGCAGACCAACGTCAACGGCGGCGCGATCGCCATGGGCCACCCGCTCGGTGCGACCGGCGCCATGATCCTCGGCACGCTCGTCGACGAGCTCGAGCGCCGGGACCTCACCACGGGCATCGCGACCCTCTGCATCGGTGGCGGCATGGGCATCGCCACCATCGTGGAACGTATCGGCTGATCAGCGGATCACACGGGATAAGGACAAAGCATTGACTGACAACATGATTCGCTACGCGAAGGACGCTGACGGGATCGTCACCCTGACGATGGACGACCCGACGGCCGGCGCCAACACGATGAACGAGCTGTTCGGGCGCTCCTTCAAGGAGACCGTCCAGCGCCTCGTGGCCGAGCGCGACGACATCACCGGCGTCATCCTGACCTCCGCGAAGAAGACCTTCTTCGCCGGCGGCAACCTCTCCGACCTGCAGAGCATCACGCCCGACCGTGCGGAGGAGTTCTTCGCCGGGATCGAGGACCTGAAGGCCGACATGCGCACCCTGGAGCGGCTCGGCCGCCCCGTCGTGGCGTGCATCAACGGCGCCGCGCTCGGCGGTGGCCTCGAGCTCGCGCTCGCCTGCCACCACCGGATCGCCGTGAACGACCCGAAGATCAAGATCGGCCTCCCCGAGGTCACCCTGGGCCTGCTTCCGGGCGGCGGTGGGGTCACCCGCCTCGTCCGTATGCTCGGAATCCAGAGCGCGCTGATGGACTGGCTCCTCCAGGGCCAGCAGCGTCGTCCGGCCGAGGCCCAGGCGAAGGGTGTCATCGACGAGCTCGTCGACTCCGCCGACGACCTCGTCCCTGCGGCCCGGGCCTGGATCCTCGAGCAGGCCAGTGGGGAGAACCGCGACGAGGCCCTCGTGGCGGCAGCCAAGCCGTGGGACGTCAAGGGCTACCGGATCCCCGGTGGGACCCCGAGCAACCCGTCGTTCGCCGCGAACCTGCCGGCGTTCCCCGCCAACCTGCGCAAGCAGCTCAAGGGCTCGCCGATGCCGGCGCCCCGGGCCATCATGTCCGCGGCCGTCGAGGGCGCCCAGGTCGACTTCGACACCGCGAGTCGCATCGAGAGCCGCTACCTCACCCAGCTCGTCACGCGTCCGGTGAGCAAGGCGATGATCCAGGCCTTCTTCTTCGACCTGCAGGCCATCAACTCCGGCCGACTGCGTCCGAAGCGTGAGGGCGAGGACTACCCGAAGCGTCCCGTCGCCAAGGTCGGGATGGTCGGCGCCGGGATGATGGGCGCGGGTATCGCATATTCCTGCGCGATGTCCGGCCTCGAGGTCGTCCTCAAGGATGTCTCGATCGAGGGCGCCGAGAAGGGCAAGTCCTATAGCGAGAAGCTCCTCACGAAGGCCGTCGAGCGCGGGCGGATGGACCAGGCCAAGGCCGACGCGGTCCTCGCCCGGATCACCCCGACCGCCGACATGAACGACCTCGCCGACGTCGACGTCGTCATCGAGGCCGTCTTCGAGGACTACGAGCTCAAGCGCAAGGTGTTCGAGGAGATCGAGGCGGTCGTCCGCCCCGACACCCTGCTGTGCTCGAACACCTCGACCCTGCCGATCACCAGCCTGGCGAAGTTCATCACCCGCCCGGCCGACTTCATCGGGCTGCACTTCTTCAGCCCCGTCGACAAGATGCAGCTCGTCGAGATCATCCGCGGCGAGGAGACCTCGGACGAGACCACCGCTCGCGCGGTCGACATCGTCCAGCAGATCCGCAAGATCCCGATCGTCGTCGGCGATGGCCGGGGCTTCTTCACCAGCCGGGTCTTCGGTCAGCTCATCTCCGAGGGTGTCAACCTGCTCGCCGAGGGCGTCGACCCGCAGACCATCGAGCGGGCCGCGACCCAGGCGGGCTTCCCGGCCCCGCCGCTGGCGATGACCGACGAGGTGTCGCTCACCCTCACGCAGCACATCCGCGCCGAGGCCGAGAAGGCCGCCGCCGCTGAGGGCAAGACCCGCGAGGTCCAGTCCGGCGAGCTCCTCATCGACCGGATGGTCGCGGAGTTCGGCCGCAAGGGTCGCGCAGCCGGAGCCGGGTTCTACGACTACCCGGCCGACGGTCCGAAGGTCCTCTGGCCGGGGCTGCGTGAGCACTTCGCTCGTGGAACCCAGGTGCCGCTGAAGGACATGCAGGACCGCTACCTCTTCGCGATGGCGCTCGACACGGCGCGCTGCTTCGAGGAGGGCGTCCTGCGCGACACCGAGTCGGCCAACATCGGCGGCATCTTCGGTATCGGCTTCCCGCCGCACACCGGCGGGCCGGCCACCTTCATGACGAACTACGAGGGCGGTCTTGCCGGCTTCGTGGCCCGGGCGGACGAGCTGGCCGACACCTACGGCGAGCGCTTCCGGCCGACCGAGTGGCTGCGCCAGCGCGCCGCCGTCGGTTCGCTCACCGACTGAGCGCCTGACAACCTGCCCGCGTGTGTGGTTCGTTCCTACCAATCCGTAGCGCTACAGCGCTCCGGGGCAGGTAGGAACGAACCAAACACGGGCGGGGGCCGCTACAGGAAGCGGCCGATGAGGTCCTTCATGATCTCGTTCGTCCCGCCGTAGATCTTCTGCACGCGGGCGGCGGCGTAGAGCCGCGCGATGGGGTACTCGCGCATGTACCCGTAGCCGCCGAACAGCTGCAGGCACCGGTCGACGACCGAGCACTGCAGATCGGTCGTCCAGTACTTCACCCGGCTGGCGGTGACCGGGTCGAGCCGGCCCTCCAGGTGCAGCTGTATGCAGTGGTCCAGGAAGGTGCGGGCCGCCAGCACCTCGGTGGAGACCTCCGCCAGCGTGAAGCGGGTGTTCTGGAAGTCGGCGACCCGCCGCCCGAACGCCTCCCGCTCCTTGACGTATGCGGTGGCCAGCTCGACGGCGTACTCCGCCGCTGCGACGGCGCCGACCGCGATGGCCAGGCGCTCCTGGGGGAGCTGGTTCATCAGCTGGTAGAAGCCCTGGCCCGGCTCCCCGCCGAGCAGGTTGGCCGCCGGCACCCGGACGTCCGAGAAGTGCAGCTCGCGGGTGTCCTGACCGTGCAGCCCGATCTTGTCGAGGACCCGACCGCGCTCGAAGCCCGGCGTCGGCTCACCGGTCGCGGGATCCTTGGTCTCGACGACGATGAGCGAGATCCCTTGTGCCCCTTCGCCGCCGGTGCGGCAGACGACGATGACGATGCCGGCGTGAGAAGCGTTGCTGATGAACGTCTTGGACCCGCTGATGACGTAGTCGTCGCCCTCCAGCCGTGCGGTGGTGCGGATGTTCTGCAGGTCGGATCCGGCTCCCGGCTCGGTCATCGCGATGGCTCCGACGGTCTCCCCGGTGGCCATCCCCGGCAGCCAGCGTGCCTTCTGCTCCGTGGTGCCGAAGGCCTCGAGGTAGGGCGCGACGATCCCGGAGTGCACCGCATACCCGAGGGAGTCGTCCCCGGACTTGGCCTGCTCCCACATCACCGCGGCCTCGTGCGCGAAGGTTCCGCCACCGCCGCCGAACTCGGGTGACCCCGCGGCGCAGAGCAGTCCTGCGCGACCGGCGGCGAGCCAGGTTTCGGCGTCCACCTGGCGCTGCTCGTCGAAGCGCTCGAGGTGCGGGACGACCTCGGTCTTGAAGAAGTTCCGCGCCACACCGGCGAGGTCCGCGACGTCATCGGAGAGCCACGGTGAGACATAGGGACTCGGCAGGAGCATGTTCATGGCCGCACTATACGGATGATCAGCGGACTGTATGGGTGTTTAGTTGCGGTCCGACGATCGCGCACCATTCCCAGGTAATCTCGCCGTATGACCTCGCCAGTCCCCTCTGACCTCACCGGCCGGGCGCGCATCCGTGAGTCGGCGCTGCGACTCTACGCCGCGTACGGGGCCGAGGCGGTCAGTCTGCGGGCCGTGGCGCGCGACGCGGGCGCGACCCCGGGCCTGGTGACCCACCACTTCGGGTCGCGGGCGGGGCTCTACCGCGCGGTCCAGGAGCACGTCGTCGAGCTGTTCCGGCAAGCGCTCGAGGCGGTGCCCGCGAAGGGCTCGGCACGTGCCGTCGCCGCGGCCCGGACCGCGAGTCTGGAGGGGATGCTGGCCGAGCGCCCCGACGTCACCGACTTCGTCCGCCGCGAGCTGCTCAGCCCCTCACCAGGGGACGACTACCTCGGCAGCGCTCTCGTCGACCTGACCATCGAGCAGACCGCCCGACTGCGGGAAGCCGGCATCCTGCCGACCGACGTGCCCGCCCACGTGCAGGCCGTGCAGACCGTGGTCGCCCAGCTGGCCCGGATGCTCATCAGTCCCGCGCTCGAGCGCGCCTGGAAGCAGGCCGGCGGACCGCCCGAGACGCCCGAGATCCGGGTGACGCTCAAGGGCATCTAGGTAGGCGGCCTCGTGCGGTCGCGGGAGTCGTGGCCGCGTCGGGGCAATGACCGGGCTACGACTTCTTGACCCGGTGAGGACTCACTGACCGGGTTGCCAAGCTGTGACCGCGAAATTTCGCGGGCAGCCGAGCGTAGGCCGGTCAGTCGGGCGCAACCGGGTCACGCAGGCCGGAACCCGGCCACGCGGGCCGGAACCCGGAGCTCAGTGCCGGCCCGCGCATACCGGGTGCGAGTCCGAGTCGCCCGGGTGAGTGCGCGGTCAGAGGAGCGGCACGAACCGGTAGCGCCCCGGACCGTACGTGACGTCGACGTCGTCACCTCGCCGGGTCGCCACGACCATCCGATCGCGGACGGGGACGACGAGGAGGCCACCGTCGATGAGCTGGTCCACGAGCTCACGGGCCAGCTCGGAGGCTTCGGCCGAGACGAGTATGCGGTCGAACGGGGCCGCGTCCGGCGCACCGAGGACCCTGGGCTGGGCCAGCCGGACCGAGGCCTGTCGCAGACCGGCGGACTCCAGCGCGGCGCGGCTCTCCCGCACGAGGCGCTCGATGAGCTCGACGCCGATCACCTCGCCCTCAGGACCGACGAGCCCGGCGAGAATCGCTGTCGTCCAACCGGATCCGCTGCCCACGTCGAGGACCCGTTGACCCGGACGGACATCGAGCAGCTCCAGCATGATTCGCACGGTGGACGGCTGGGAGTTCGTCACTCCGTCGCCGATGTCCAGCGGCCGGTCCTCGTGGGCGAACCTGCGCACCCGCTCGGGCAGATAGTGCTCACGCGGCGCGCGGCGCATCGCCTCGGTCACGGAGAGGCGACCATCCGCATACTCGGTGTCCATGCCAGTCAAGCCTAGGCCGGGCGCGGCGACTGCGTCTCGACGGCGTCACCCCCCCGGGGTTGGGAGACAGTCGGTCTCGGACTGCAGATCGACCGATTGCCACCCTGGCGCCGTGGGTGAGTCGCCTAGAAGACCGGGCGACCACCGGTGACCCCGAGGACGGTGCCGGAGACGTAGGACGCCTCCTCCGAGGCGAGGAACACGTATGCGGCAGCCACCTCGATCGGATGGCCCGCCCGCCCGAGCGGCGTGTCCGCGCCGAACCCGGTGACCCGCTCCTCCGGCATCGTCGAGGGGATCAAGGGAGTCCAGATCGGCCCAGGCGCAACGGCATTGACGCGAATGCCTCGCGGCCCCAGCTCCTGAGCGAGGTTGACGACGAGGTTGTTGAGGGCGGCCTTGGTCGATGCGTAGTCGAGCAGGTCCTGGGAGGGGTCATAGGCCTGGATCGACGTGGTGACGATGATGCAGCCACCGTCCTCGAGATCCCCGGCCAGCGTGTGGATGAGCCAGAAGGGAGAGAAGACGTTGACCGCATACGAGTGCTCGATCTGCTCCAGTGGGAAGTCCTCCAGTGACGGGTAGGTCATCTGGAAGGCGGCGTTGGGGATGAGCACATCGAGGCCCCCGAGCACCTCGAGGGCGCGGCGGGCGACCTCCTGGTTCTCCTCGAGGGAGGTGAGGTCAGCGGGGAGGAGGTGGCAGGTGCCGTCCTCCGCCTCGATGACCGCCTTGGTGTCCTCGGCGTCCGTCTGCTCCTCAGGGAGGTATGCGATGGCCACCGATGCGCCCTCCCTCGCCATGGCGATCGCGGTGGCCCGGCCGATCCCCGAGTCGCCGCCGGTGATGAGGACACGCCTGCCCGGCAGTCGGTCCCGGCCGACCCAGGAGGTCTCGCCGTGGTCGGGCGCCGGTTGCAGGTCGGCGATGGTGCCGGGGTGTTCCTGAGTCTGGCCCTGGATGCGGGTGAGCTTTGCACGAGTCATCTCTCCACGATCGCAGAGCGACAACCTCACCTGCCTGGTCGAGAGGAGAGCGACCCAATTCACCGAAGGGAGAGGTCCACCATCGGACCGAGTCGCCGTACCCTGCAGCCATGGTCGATCAAGGGGATCGCACGGCGGCGCGGCCATTGCGGATCGCCGTCGTCAACGACTACGAGGTCGTCGTGCGTGGTGTCGCCGCCATGCTCGCCGATGTGGAGAGTCTCGAGGTCGTCGAGCTGCTCAGCGGAGAACCGCCCTCGCAGCCTGTCGACGTCGTGCTGTACGACGCCTTCGGCATGCATGGACTCACCAGCGCGGAGCTGAAGGAGATGCTGCACACCGGAGACGTCGGCGCAGTGGTCCTGTACACGTGGCAGAACGCGACCCCGCTCATCGAGGACGCCCGAGCCGCGGGCATGGCGGGCGTCATCGACCGGAGTACCAGAGGCGTGGAGCTGACGGACCTGCTCCACCGGGCCCACGCCGGTGAGTTCGTCGTGAGTGCCGGGGCCGACAAGCCCATCGACGAGTGGGTGACCTCAGCCGACTGGCCCGGCAAGTCCAAGGGGCTCAGCGCCCGTGAGGCCGAGGTCATCGGACTCATCACGCAGGGGCTGTCGAACGACGAGATCGCCCAGCGGATCTACGTCTCCATCAACTCGGTCAAGACCCACATCCGCTCCGCCTACCGCACGATGGGCGTCACCACCCGCAGCCAGGCCGTGCTCTGGGGAGTCGAGAACGGGATGGCCCCGCAGCGCCTGCGGATCCGCCTCCGGGACGCCTGAGGGCGGCGGCATCGCGGCGTACCAACGCCCTCGCCGCGGCGTACCAACGTCCCCGCCGCGGCGTACCAGAACGTTCCTATTGTCACGTTCTGGTACGGCCCTCTCGGTGAGTTGTCCGGCGGCGGGCGGTGCCGCGGCGTACCAGAACGTTCCTATTGTCACGTTCTGGTACGCACGTCCGGGGGGTCGTTGGCCTACCCGCGCGACGGCTCGCACGCCAGGAGCGGGGCCGTGCACCGGCATAGCAGGAGCGGGGCCGTGCACCGGCATAGGCTGATCGGATGGCAGGGGCGAAGGAGCACGAGCCGGCGCGGCGGAGTCGGCGCCGGCAGGCGTGGTACGGCCTGAAGCGGCCGGTGAAGCGTGTCGTCTCGCTGCCCGGAGTCAACCAGGCCGCCCATGCCGTCGTCGCTCGGCGTCGAGGAGTGGAGACCGCTGCCCGGCTGCCCGCACCGCTGAACGTGAAGCAGGTCGAGGGGAGGGTCCAGGGCCTGACCTTCACGATGAACGATCCCGCGCGGTGCATCATCGCCAAGGAGCTGTACTGGGGTGGCGGTCGGCGTCCACGCCCGCAGGACCAGTACGCCCTCGAGGTCTTCGCCCTGCTCGCGACGAGCGCGGACATCGTGCTCGACGTCGGGAGCTACACAGGAGTCTTCTCGGTCGTCGCTGCCAAGGCGAACCGGGCCGTGAGCGTGCACGCCTTCGACATCGTGCCGAGCAACGTCCTCGCGGCGTGGAGCAACATCATCGCCAACGACCTCATCGGGCGGGTCGAGGTCCACCTGCACGGTGTGGGTGAGGAGGGCGCGATCCGGATGCCGGCGGTCACCCACGGCTCGGCCCTGCCGGACTTCTGGTCGCTCGACGACAGCGAGGGATCCGAGGAGGGGGTGTCGGTGCCCGTGCACACCCTCGACCACGTGCTGGGCACTGAGCTCGGGATCGAGCTCGAGGCGGACCGGTCCGACCAGTCCGCCACTGATCGAAGCACCGACGCTGAGGCCCACGCGCCGACCCAACAGCCCGAGGGGTCCGAAGGGGATCGACGTGCACCCCACTCGGAAGTCACCTGGCCGACCTATCGACCGGAGGTCCTCATCAAGGTCGATGTGGAGGGCCACGAGGCCGCCCTCGTCACGGCGGGTCGGGCCTCGATCCGCGAGATCCGGCCGACCTTCCTCATGGAGGTCCTGCCCGACGCGGATGTCACCCCCTTGGTGGAGACGTTCGCCGGGCAGGGGTACCGCTTCTACCTGATCATGGAGGACCGGATCCGCGAGTCCGTGCGGCCCCGCGGTGAGGACCGGTACCGGGACTGGCTCATCACGACGCAGACGCCGGAGGAGCTGGACGCTCTGGGCATCGCCGTGACGTTGTTGACCTGATCGACGGCCGACCAGGTCGGCACGGATCAGCAGGACATCTGCTTGCGACCGCAATCGCCCGACAAACCTGGCGAGCGGACCGGGTGCGTGGTCGACAGCCCTAAGGCGCCGGCACCACCGTGGCCTCGCAGGCGCCCGGCCCGAACAGCTCGACCGTGGCGACGGTCCGCGCATACGCCTCCGGGTGCTTGTCAGGACCCGTGAGCTCGATGAGGTGGCCGTCGAGGTTGACTCGCGTCGGGCGGTAGGCAAGCTCGGAGGTGACCTCACCATCGGGAGCGACGGTGAAGGTGAGCTCGACCATGATCCCCTCCTGGCTCGCCGCGGGGAGGCTCCCGCCCGGTTTGGGCCCCTGGTTCGAGAGGGAGTTGCCCATGCCGTAGAGGACGGGCCGACCCGCGATGGTCTCGCACGGCTGGACGACGTGGACGTGCGTCCCCAGGATCGCGTCCACGGCTCCGCTGGTGAGGAGCGCCTCGGCCAGCTCGCGCTGGTCGCGGGTCGGCTGGGTGACGTACTCCTCACCCCAGTGCATGCTCAGGACGACGATGTCGGCTCCCTCGGCACGAGCCGCTGCCACGTCGGCGAGGATGCCGTCCGCCTCGACGACCGGCCACATCGCCCGTCCGGTCCACGGCGCCTCAGGCGGCACCTCGGTGTTCGGGCCCCAGTTGTTGAACAGGGTGTAGCTGTAGGCCAGATGAGCCACCTGGACCCCGGCGACGTCGAACACCGCGGCCTGTCCCGCCTCGGACTCCTCGGCCGTCGGGCCGGCGTACCCCAGTCCCTCGTCCTCGACGACGGAGATCGTCTGCCGCAGGCCCTCGAGCCCGCGGTCCCAGCTGTGGTTCGAGGCGAAGTCGCACCCGTCGTAGCCGGCCCACTTCAGTGCCGCCGCGACCTCTCGAGGAGAGTTGAAGACCATGGTGTTCGGCTCGGCGAGGTTGCGGTTGTCGGCCGACAGGGGCGTCTCGAGGTGGCAGAGCGCGAGGTCGCCGGCGGACAGGACAGGGCGCACCTCGTCGAACATCGGGCGGAAGTCGTACTCGCTCGAGCTGCCCTGCGCATACCGTCGGGCGGAGGAGACGACCGGTCGGTGCGGGAGGATGTCGCCGGCCGCGACGAGGGTGATGGTCCGTGGCTCTGCCGTGGCCGTCTCGGTGGGCGTCGACGTCGGTGTCTCAGTCGCCGTGGGTGAGGAGGTCGCCGTCGGCGGGTCGGATACCGTCTGCTCGCCCGGCTCGGCCGTGGGCGTCCCGCTGCCCAGGCAGGCGGAGAGCAGGAGTGCGCCAGCGGCGGCGACGGACGTCGCGGCCAAGTGCCGGCGGCGGGAGGTCAGGCGCGTCTGCGGAGCGGTCATGAGCGATAGGCCTCTACCGTGGCCGCGGCCAGCTGCCGCATACGCAGTCCGTATGCGTCGTGGCCGTCGGTGAGGAACTCACCATCCGCGCACAGCAGGTGGTGCAGGCTGACAGGGAACGAGGCGGGGAGCTCGGTGTCTCCGATGCCGGGATACCGGCTCAGTTCGGGCGCCTCGAGCCGGAACCCGCGGCCCTTGTTGCGCGCCCGCAGAGACCTCGCGACCGCGTTGACCGCGTCGGGTCCCTCATCGGCGGCCAGCTGGAGGAACTGGAGCTGGCTGTCGGCGTGGCGCCGATCGAACATCGACGCGTGCTGGAGGGCGAAGACGCAGACGAGCGTGTTGTGCCACTGCCCCATGACCGGGTCGAGCTGCTCCTCGGCAAGCGCTGCGTACCAGACCGGACGGCACGCGGCCGCGGCGCCGCACTCGCAGGGCGTCGCTGCGTCGTCGGTGGGGCGGGTCGTCACTGAGCCGTGCCGGCGGGCGCGGTGCGCAACCGCACCTGCCGCTTGATGCGGCTGAGCATCGCGACCATCCCCCGCATCCGGAGAGGGGAGACGACCTCGGCCAGACCGAACTCCATCGGGGCCTGCTCCGGGGTGTCGAGGATCTCGCGGACGGTCAGCCCGTTGAGTGCCTCATGGAGGATCCCGGCGAAGCCGCGCGTCGTCGGCGCCTCCGGCGGGGCGGAGAAGAAGATCGAGACCTGCTGGTCGTTGGTGTCGACGCCGGCCTCGTCTCCGACCTCGACGGCGAGGAAGAGCGGGGACTGGCACTCGTGGACCTGCTCGAGCTTCTCCGGCGCGTCCGCATAGCGTTCGGGGAGATCGGGCAGCTCGTCACTGAACTCGAGGAGCAGCTGCAGCCGGTCCTGGGGGGACGCAGCGCGGAAGTCCTCGGCGAGCTCGGCCAGTGGGGTGGACATTCCTCAATGGTCGCGCACTGCCCGGCCAGGCCCCAATTCGGTCCCGAGTTCCGGAACCCCGGCGGCTACCCTCCGGTTTGGCTGTCCCACCAGCGCAGGGCCCGTTGGGCCCGCAGCATGTTCCACCGGCTCGGGCTCCCGTCGCCGTCCTCCATGTGGAAGTGGATCAGTCCCGGGTGGGTGTTCTCGAGCAGCCACGACCCATCGGCCTGCTGCTTGCCGCGGGTGAGCTCGACCGCCTCGCCCGGCCGGGGATCCGGCGTGCCACCGACGTCGCCGAAGTACTCCAGGCCCCGCAGCACGTCGTAGTGCCACTGCGGCGGGAAGGAGAAGCTCAGCCACGACTCGTCCACGACCTCGCCAGTGCCGGCACGGCGCATGAGCGAGCGGGAGAGGAGGTACTCCTCGCCGGACCGTCGGGCCTCCTCGACGTCCAGGCTCCCGCCGGCGCGCCGGTACTCGAGGAGTCCCTCGAGCACGCAGATCGTCGTGTGGAACGAGGAACGCGTCGACCCGTTCTCGGCCTCACAGTTCCACCCGCCGTCGGGGAGTCGCTCACCAAGGAGGCGCTCCACCACGGAGTCGACGTCCTGGCCGAAGTAGGCGCCGACCTCCACGGCCCCGCCGTTGATGCACGGCTCGACCTCGCCCTCGAAGAACGGCCCGTCGTTGTACTCCCACCGGCTGTGCTCGCGCACGCCGTCGACCGCGGCGACGACGTCGGGGTGCGTCGGGTCGATCCCGAGCCGGCGGAGCAGCCGCAGGGTGGGCAGCGTCGCGACCCAGGGCTGCCCCTCGGGATCGCCGGTCAGCGGCTGCGGTGCTCGCCAGCCGGGGCCGGGGAAGCAGGCGCCACCTGCCCACTGGCCCTCGTGCTGCAGATCGAGGAGCCTTCTGCCCCACCCCACCTCGGCGACTCTGGCGCGCTCCCGGGCCACCTCCTCCTCGGGGGCATCGGTGAGGTCGCGCAGCACCTGCCACCGGATCGCCGGATCACTGTCCAGGAGCCAGTCGAGCTGCTGCGAGGGGATCTTCTCGAATGGGGTCATCGCGGTGCCTTCGCATCGGGAGCTCTGACCTGTGCCATCGTCCTCCTGATAGCGGTATCGCGCGACCCGAAATGGTCGTGCGTCGGTCCGGCGAGCCGGCCACCGCATACCTTGTGGGGAGGATTGCTGCCGCCATGGCGACAGTCATCCTCCCCACGAACTGACAGCCGGTCTACCGCTCGATCGGCACGCGCACCGTGTTGCCCCACTCGGTCCATGAGCCGTCGTAGTTGCGGACGTTCTCGAAGCCGAGCAGGTGGGTCAGCACGAACCATGTGTGGCTGCTGCGCTCGCCGATGCGGCAGTAGGCGACGATGTCGTCGTTCGGCGACAGCCCCTGCTCGTCGAGGTAGATCGCCTCGAGCTCGGCTCGGGTCTTGAAGGTCCCATCCTCGTTCGCGGCACGCGCCCACGGCACGGACTTGGCGCCCGGGATGTGCCCGCCGCGCATCGCGCCCTCCTGCGGGTAGTCCGGCATGTGCAGAAGCTCGCCGCTGTACTCCCCGGGGGAGCGCACGTCGACGAGCGGCTTGCCGAGGTGGGCAAGCACGTCGTCCCGGAACGCCCGGATCGGGCTGTCGTCGCGCTCCACGACCGGGTATGCGGCGGTCACCCCGGGCTGGACCTCCGGCACCTCACGGGTCACCTCGCGGCCCTCGGCGATCCACTTCGCGCGACCCCCGTCGAGGAGTCGGACATCCTCGTGGCCGAAGAGGGTCATCACCCACAGCGCGTAGGCGGCCCACCAGTTGCTCTTGTCCCCGTAGATGACGACGGTGGTGTCCCGGGCGATGCCACGCGAGGTCATCGTCGTCGCGAACGTCTCCGCGTCGATGTAGTCGCGCGTCAGCGGGTCGTTGAGGTCCTGGTGCCAGTCGAGCTTGAGCGCCGTCGGGATGTGGCCGGTGTCGTAGAGGAGGACATCCTCGTCGGACTCGAGGACGACGATGTCCTTGCCCGGCCCGGTGTTCCCCTCCGCGATCTGCTGGGCGAGCCAGGCCGTGGTGACGAGGCGCTCCGGGTGGGCGTACTCGGCGATCTTGGCGGCGTCGTGGTTGTCATTGTTTGTGACGGTCATAACCTCACGTTACTGCTCCTCCCGGTCACGTGGGAGGCGCCCCCGGGGGTGGAGGGCTGGTCGGGGGGAGCCGCCAGTGGCATAGTCGACGCATGGTGGGCACGGCACAGACCGCCGCTGCACGTCCGGACATCCTGACGATCTCGGGCCTGGAGATCGGCGTGAACTCGGACGGCTGCGGTGTGGACGACCTGTCGTTCTGCGGCGCAGTGACAGCCACGGTTCCGGCCGAGGTCGTCTGGGACGACTTCGTCGCCGCAGCGGTGGCTCAGCAGTGGGTCGGTGTGGAGGCGCTGTCCGGCCTTCCCGGCACCGTCGGTGACGTTGTCGCACAGGGGAGCACCGCATACGGACAGCGCGTGGAGGACGTGGTCGCATCGGTGCGCACGTGGGACGAGGTGACCGACCACCAGAAGACCTTCCCCGCAGTCGACTGCGAGTTCCGTTGCGGTGGATCGCGATTCAGTGACACAGACCGCTACCGCATCCTCGACGTGACCTTCCTCATGCGCCAGGGCGACGTCACGAGGCCGCTGCGCGACCCGGGACTGCTCGCGCTGCTCCGTGCGGAGCGGGGTGCGCGGGTGCCGCTGAGACAGGTGCGAGAAGCGCTCCTGGCCGGCTCAGTCGGTGTTCTGGATGAGGCGGAGCAGGTTCCCGTCCGGGTCGATGAGAGCGCCGATCCGCAGGCCTGAGGGCTCGAGACGGGGTGAGTGTGAGCGGGGAGCCCCGTGGTCGGTCTCCTCGATCCCAGCCGCCTGAATCACCGCGTAGAAGGCATCCACGTCGTCCAGTCGCAGGCAGGCGCCGTATGCGCTCGTCGCCGGGTCGACGCCGGGAGCGAGGAAGAACTCCAGCGTCATGCCGTGGCCGGTGAGAATCATCCAGTTCTCGTCCCGGTAGGCGACCTCGAACCCGAGGCTTGCGTAGAACGCGGCCGTCGCATTGAGGTTACTGGAGGGCATGTTCGGCGTCGCGAGATTGGCCATGATTCATCGTATCGAGAGGCGGACAGGCTCCGTCACCGGAGTGCGGTGCTCATCACGGCCCCGAGGTGCGCTCGGTCTTGCCGGCGGCGCGTAGTCGTCACATCAGGCCGGAGCGCCGGAACTGGTTCGTAGTCATCACATCGGAGCGCTGTAGCGCTCCGATCAAGGGAAGAACGAACCAAACACCGGTCTCGGGGCGTCCCTCTCGCGCAGGCTGGTGAACAGCCGCCAGACTCTGGATATGGAGGCGCTCGCGGTGCTGGTGACGATGGGGATCGTCGTGATCGTGGGAGTCACTGCGGCCGTTGCGGTGCTGCTCCTGCGCCGCCACCGACGCGCGGCCCAGGCCGCCCCACCGGAAGATGCTCTGTTCGGCGCCGATGCCCTGGACCTGGACGCGGTGTTCAGCTCGGTTGAGGCCGAGGAGGTCGAGTCGCGGCGGAAGCTGATCGCGACCCGTCTGGACCTGCTGCGTCGGCACCGGGTGCCGCTGCGCAGGCTCTCCGGCGCGCCGGGGAAGGCAGTCGCGAGACTCGGCTTCGCCGACGGAACGGTGCTGCTCGCGCGCTCGCGCAGCCCCGGGGACATGGCCACCGTGGTCCGGCTCCAGCGACAGGGAAGTGTCGTCGTGGGTCAGTACGCCGAGCATCCCGACGGACTGTCCCTGGACCTGACCTCGGCCGGCGGGACGTGCACCGTCATCGCTGTCGGCCTCGACCAGGCGGACTGACTGTCGCCTGCAGAAGGTGCACCCTTGCCGCCGTCGGGCCGGATCAGGCTGACTGACCTACCGCCGACGGGCGCCGAGCGTCGCAGCGCCGGCCGCCCAGACCGCAGTCCCAATGAGCAGGGTGTACTTCGTCGTCGCGGCAGCACGGGTCCACGCGACCCTGCCCTCGTCGACGCGCGGCCAGGCGTTCAGGGTGCGCAGCAGACCGACACCCTCGACGACGTCGCACGCGACTGCTACCGCGGGGCCCCAGCGCACGGCTCGGCCGACGCTCTCCCAGCCCGAGCCGGGAGCCGCACGTCGCCGCGCGAGCTCGCCCGCGCATACCCCCGCAATGCCGTAGGTGAGCATCCACGCGAAGTCCGCCCAGGTCTCCTCGACCGCGGCCCGGCGTCCCTCGGGTCCCCAGCGCTCGAGCACCTCCGCCACCTCACCCGCATCGCGCGCGAGCTGCAAGCCGAGGATGCCAGGGCCGCCGGTGGCGCGCATCTTCCGCTCCCACCGGGCCATCGCCCCACCGCCGAGCAGCAACGAGAAGGTGTTCGCGATCGCCATCCGCTGCACGGTCCGGGTGTCCAGGGCGTCCAGGCCCGTGGAGCGGCTCGAGGTGGTGTCCATGCGGTCAGCCTTCCATCTCCTCTCGTCGCGGAGAAGGTTCCGTTCAGCACATTCCGGCTCCACCGGGCTGCCCCCGGTTCCGCGCGGGGCGCATACTCGACGCATGGGACTCGCTGACGACCTCGGCCTGCGGTTGCGCCCGCCGAACCCGGCGCAGCGCCTGGTTCAGACGGTCGCTGCGACCAAGGCCGGCTCGTGGGTGTTCTCCCGCACGCTGCCGCCTCTCGACTCAGCGACGCAGCGGGCGACCGGGCGGACGCTCCCCGAGGTGTTCGCCTCCCTGCCGGTCGTGCAGGTGACGGTGACCGGACGGCGCAGCGGCCTGCCGCGCACGATCCACCTCGTCGCCATCCCGCACGACGAGGAGCTCGCCGTCATCGGGACCAACTTCGGGCAGGGCGGCACGCCCGACTGGGTGCTCAACCTCGAGGCCGACCCGCGCGCGACGGTCTCCTTCCGCGGCCGGTCCTTCGACGTGGTGGCACGACTCGCCACGCCGGCCGAGCGGGAGACGATCATGTCGATGGCCGACCGGACGTACTCGGGCTACGCCTCCTACCGCGAGCGGATCGTCAACCGCGAGATCAGGGTCTTCGTCCTGGAGGCTGCTGCCACCGACTGACCACGACGGGGTATGCGGTGGTCGTCCTCGCGGGGCGGTGTCACAACCACACGCCGGCCGGTGTCTCCATGAGTGACGGCACAACCTGCCGTCGACCATCGACGACACGAGGAGTCACCTGTGGAGCACACCACCCGCATTCCCCCGGCGCCGATCACTGGCCTCAAAGGTGCCCTGATTACCCGAATGGCCCGCAAGAAGCTGGGCACCGTGCCGACCGCGCTGGGCATCTTCTGGCACCACCCGAAGGTGCTGATGGCCAGCGCTTCCCTCGGGCAGAAGGTCCAGCGCTGGGACGCCTGCGACGAGGCGCTGAAGTCCTACGCGCACATGGCCGTCGCCGCACTGATCGGCTGCAGCTGGTGCCTGGACTTCAACTACTTCGAGGCCCGGAACAAGGGGCTGGACGTCGAGAAGGCGCGTCAGGTCCCGCGGTGGCGCGAGGCCGAGGTCTTCACCCCGCTCGAGCGGGACGTCCTGGAGTACGCCGAGGCGATGAGTCAGACGCCGCCGACCGTGACCGACGAGCTGGTCGACCGGCTGCACGGCGCTCTCGGGTCGGCGGCGCTGGTCGAGCTCACCTCGGTCATCGCCTTCGCCAACCTGAGCACCCGTGGCAACGTCGCCCTGGGCATCGAGTCGGACGGCTTCGCCGCCGCCTGTGGGATGCCGCCGCTTGCCGAACGAGGGGTAGCGTCGACGGGATGAGCGAGGAGCCCTTCATCGCCCACCGCAGCCTGCTGTTCACCGTCGCCTACGAGATGCTCGGCTCGGTCGCCGACGCCGAGGACGTCGTGCAGGAGACCTGGCTGCGGTGGGCCGCGCTCGGCGAGGACGGACAGGACGAGGTGCGTGACCCGCGTGCCTTCCTGGTGCGGATCGTCTCCCGGCTCGCGCTCAACCGGCTGCGCACCGTGTCCCGGCAGCGGGAGGACTACGTCGGCGAGTGGCTGCCGGAGCCACTGCTCACCAGCCCGGATGTTGCCGAGGACGTCGAGCTGGCCGAGAGTGTCTCGATCGCCATGCTCGCGGTGCTGGAGACGTTGCTGCCGACCGAGCGCGCCGTCTTCGTCCTCCGCGAGGTCTTCGACGTGCCGTATGACGAGATCGCGGCGGCGCTGGACAAGTCGCCGGCGGCGGTGCGCCAGGTCGCGACCCGCGCCCGCAAGCACGTGGCCGCCCGGCGTCCGCGGATGTCGGTGAGCCGGACCGAGCAGCAGGAGGTGGTCGAGCGCTTCCTCACCGCGCTGACCACGGGCGACCTGCCCGGTCTGCTCGAGGTGCTGGCGCCCGACGTGCTCGTCGTCGGCGACGGTGGTGGCCTCGCGCCGACGGCCCCCAAGTCGGTCCGCGGCGCGAGCAAGCTGGCGCCGGTCATGGTCACCTTCGCGGAGCTGGCGCCCGACGCCCAGACAATCGTCCTCGACCTCAACGGCGCCGTCGCCGCGCGGCTGGACCCGGGAGGCGAGTACGACACGGCGATGTACTTCGTCGTTGATGCCGGCCGGATCACCCACATCTACGGGATTCGCAACCCGCACAAGCTCGAGGCGCTCGGTGAGGTTGCTCAGCTTCGGCGTTGACGCGCGCGGCGACGGGCCCAGGCCGGCCCACTCGCGGATGGGCGCCCAGACTCAGGCGTGCTCGCGCAGGTACTTGCCGAAGTGGGGCACCGTGAACGCGATCCGCCCGCGCTCGCCGGAGTAGATCAGGCCCTTCTTCAGCAGAGCATCACGCGCAGGGGACAGGGACTGCGGCTTGCGCCCCAGGTGCGCTGCGACGTCCGACGTAGGGACCGACTCAACGCCCGGACTCGCTTCATTCACAGCGAGACTCACCTCGGCCATGGCGCGGAGGTACTCGCGCTCGCCGGGCGTTGCCCGCTCGAACCGGGAGCCGAAGAAGCCGACGGCCAGCTCCTCCTCGGCCTCGGCGGCGGCGACTCGGACATCGTCGGCGGTGATGGGGGACTCCGGCGCCCGGTCCCAGGCCGCCTTGCCGTACGCCTGGATGAAGTAGGGGTAACCATCGGTGAGGGCATACATCGCGTCGAGGGCGTCATCCGTGTAGGCGGCGTCCTCCTCCTCGACCGGGGCTACCAAGGCGCGGTCGGCTTCGGGGCGGCTCAGTCGGTCGATGCGCGAGTAGCGGAACAGCCTCTCGCTGTAGGACTTCGACGCGGACAGGACTGCCGGCAGGTGCGGCAGCCCCGCGCCGACGATGATGAGGGGCAGGCGGGACTGGGAGATCTCGTGACAGGCCGCGCACAGGGCGGACACATCGGCGGGACCGAGGTCCTGCATCTCGTCGATGAAGACGGCGATGCCACGACCGGTGTCGGCGGCCATCCCGCCCACATCGGTGAGGAGCTCGACGAGGTCGATCTCGATGTCGCCGGAGTCGGCCCGTCCGGGGATGGCCGGCACATCGATGCCGGGGTTCCACCGGTCGCGGAGTTTCGCCCCGGCACCGGCATCGCGCTGGACGAACGACTTGACCACTCCCAGGGCGTGCTCGCCGGCTCCGCCAGAAGGGCCGAGCTCGCGGATCGCCTGATGCAGCGCGGAGGCGAGGGGCCGGCGCAGGGACTGGTCAGGTCGCGCCTCGAGCTTGCCGGTGCCCCACCCGGCGCGCACCGCCGAGGACCGCAGGGCGCCGAGGAGGACGGTCTTGCCCACCCCGCGCAGACCCGTGAGGACGATGGACCGTTCCGGCCGCCCACGCGCCACCCGTTCCAGCACGACGTCGAAGGCGTCGAGCTGCTCGTCCCGGCCGGCGAGCTCGGGAGGACGCTGGCCGGCGCCGGGCGCATACGGGTTGCGAATCGGATCCACGATCGGAGGCTATACGCCTCTCTAGCGACAACCGCATACATCGCAATAGGCGGCTATGGCGTGTCGCCAGGGACACGTGCACCCCGCGGTACGCGACGACGCCCGAGTGGATAACCTCTAGGTAGGGCATCGACGCCCGGGACTTTTTCGCCATCGCGTGGTGAGGAGATGACCAGCCATGACCGCGATCCTTCGGGTCAACCTCGGTGAGCACGCAGAGGAGCTCCAGAACCTGCCGATCACCGTCAACGGGGTCCAGCTGGGGGTGACGAAGGGGGAGACGACCGAGGTCGAGGTCGAGCCGGGGTGGAGCATCATCGAGATCGGCCACGGCTTCGACAGCACCGCACCGGCCCGCTTCCACGCCTACCGCGTGGACCACGTCGACGTGTACGTGCACCGCTTCCAGGACGACAGGGTCCCGGCTGGGGGAATTCTCGGGGGACGCTACTACCTCACCGTGGAGCACTCCCAGCCGACGCCACCCGACCCGGACGCCTGAGCAGGGTTCGCCTTGAGTGACCGGCCGGTCGAGAGGCGGGCCGGTCAGAACGACGTCGGCTGAGCCGCAGCCCCACAGGTTTCGATCCCCGTATCCTTCTCGCGTGACCGAGAAGAGCCGCTCATGAGCGGCGGCCTGGCCGCGCTGCTCGACGACATCGCCGCCCTGGCCCGACTGGCGGCGGCATCGGTCGACGATGTGAGCGCCGCCGCGGGCCGGGCGAGCGCGAAGGCCGCGGGGGTCGTCATCGACGACACCGCTGTGACGCCGCGCTATGTGACCGGGTTCAAGCCCGAGCGCGAGCTGCCGATCATCAAGGCGATCGCGATCGGCTCGCTGCGCAACAAGCTCGTCTTCATCGTCCCGGTCGCCCTGCTCCTCAGTCAGTTCGCGCCCTGGGCGCTCACGCCGCTCCTCATGATCGGCGGCACCTACCTCGCCTATGAGGGTGCCGAGAAGATCCTGGAGAAGCTCGGCGTCCTCAGGCACCACGAGGAGCACGACGTTCCCGTCATCGAGGTGGGGCCGGAGGAGGAGAAGAAGATGGTGTCCGGTGCCATCCGCACCGACTTCATCCTCTCCGCCGAGATCATGGTCATCGCGCTCAACGAGGTCGCCCAGGAGCCTCTCCTGAGGCGCACGATCGTCATGATCGTCGTGGCGATCGCCATCACACTTCTCGTGTACGGCGTCGTCGGACTCATCGTGAAGATGGACGACATCGGGCTGAGCCTCACCCAGCGCAGCTCTGGAACCGCCCAGCGGTTCGGGCACGGGCTGGTCAAGGGGATGCCCAAGCTGCTCAGCGCGCTCTCGGCCATCGGCATCGTCGCGATGCTGTGGGTCGGCGGCCACATCCTCCTCGTCGGTGTCGACGACCTCGGCTGGCACGGGCTCTACGGCCTGGTCCACCAGCTCGAGGACGGGGTGGCCGGGGTCGTCGGGGTGGGTGGCTTCCTCGCCTGGCTGGTGAACACGATCGCCTCGGCGATCATCGGACTTGTCGTCGGCTCCGTCGTCGTGGGGGTCCTCCATCTTCTTCCTTTCGGCCCGTTCGCGCGGAAGAAGGGGAACAATGAGCACGACGACCATGTCGGTGCCCATGACGGCACCCCGGACCAAGGACTTGAGCCATGAGCAGCGCACCCCCCGGATGGCACCTCCAGCCCGACGGTCGCGAACGCTATTGGGACGGGGAGCGCTGGACCGACCAGTTCCGTGAGCCGGACCGCGCTCGCACCGAGCAGATCCCGCTGGGGGAGACCCAGGGCATGCCCACTGCCTCGGCAGGCGATCAGAGTGGGTATGCGGGGGCCCGGCCGGGCGCATACCAGTCCCCGGGTGGGTACTCGCCTCCTCCCGGGCACGGTGATACCTATCCTCGTGAGCCGTACGTCGGCCAGGGTGGGCCGATGTCCGACCGACCGGGCGGGACGCCGGGCTGGCTCAAGGGGTGCCTCATCGCCCTGCTCATCGTCATCGTGCTCGCCGCGATCGCCGTGGGGGTCGGCTGGTGGCTGATCAACCGCGCCGTCGACAATGTCGCCTCGCCCCAGCCGTCCGAGACGACCGCGCCGACCACGGAACCCACTGACACACCCACGGACGAGCCGACCGGGTCGGTGAGCATTCCCACGACGATTCCCAGCCTCCCCACCGACCTGCCGTCGATTCCTGGCTCCGGGGTCACCGTGGTCGTCGAGGTGGGCGAGGGATTCACCTTCGGCCCGGCGGAGATCAAGGCCGGCTGGGGCTTCGAGTCGCAGCCGCTCGGCTTCCGCACCGTGACGATGACGGTCATCCCGCAGGAGACCAGCTCGGTGCCGGTGGTATTCACGATGCGCTTCCTCTCCGGGTCGGACGAAGAGCTGGGCGCGACAGTGTGCACCGCTCCGCTCACCACCGTCGGTCAGGAAGAGTCCGTCGCCTGTATCCCCGTCCATGGCGAGGTGGAGAACGCAGAGCAGGTCCAGGTCAGCGGCATCGGTGGCTGACGTCCGGGAGACCTGAAACCTCGGGTTTCGCTCTCGCAAGCACACGAGCCACGCGCCTGCCTGATGGCAGGTGCGTGGCTCGCTTTGTGAGGTGAAGGGCCCCACGACGTCCCGGGACGAACCCGTTGGGCGTCGGGAGGCCGGAGGGATCAGGCGGAGTGGTCGCCGGCCTCGTGGGCGGCGCGCTGGGCTGCGATCTGCTCGTGGACCTGCGCCATGTCGAGGCCCTGGACGGCCTCGATGACCTGGTTGAGCGCCGCGGACGGCAGGGCGCCGGGCTGGTTGAAGACGAGGACGCCGTCGCGGAACGCCATCAGCGTGGGGATCGAGCTGATCTGCAGGGCACCGGCGAGCTCCCGCTCGGCCTCGGTGTCGACCTTCGCGAAGGTGATGTCGGCGTGCTCCTCGCTCGCCTTCTCGAAGACAGGTGCGAAGTTGCGGCACGGGCCGCACCACTCCGCCCAGAAGTCGACGAGGACGATGCCGTCCTGCTTCACGGTCTGCTCGAACTCGGCGAGGGTGAGGTCCTTGGTTGCCATAGCGGCACAGCTCCTGACTGGGGGTGGAAGGTCTCCTCACCCAAACCGTGTCACAGTGCGCGCTATTCCACGACCCCTGCGGAACCATGCTCCACCCCTGCGGCGGGCCGTACACGAACGTGCCAATAGGAAGGTTCTGGTACGGAGGATGGGTGGCGGCCGTACACGAACGTGCCAATAGGAAGGTTCTGGTACGCCCCAGATCGCCTCCGCCTGGCCCCAACGGCCCCGCTGTCACGTCGTGAACGTGTCAGGGCCGCTCAGCGGACGGGCGTGGCGACACCTGCGATGAACGGCACCAGCTCGAAGCGTCCCTCATCGGCCGGCGAGAGCAGCCGCACGTCGAACCCGCCGGCCGCCAGCATCGCGACGATGTCCCGGTCGAGGTGGCAGCCACCGGCGACCTTTCCCCAGACCGGTTGGAGCCGGGACTGTATGCGTCGCGCCCGCGGGTGCGCGGCCGCCACGTGCTCGACGAAGCGCACCGTTCCACCGCTGCGCAGGACCCGGCGGAACTCGGCGATCGCCTGCTCGAGGTCCGGGATGGTGCACATCGTCCAGGTCGAGACCACGACGTCGACCGAGTCGTCCGGGAGCGAGAGGGATGCTCCGTCGAGGCCGATCCGGGTGACTGGCGGGGCGAAAGCCTCGATCCGTCGGGTCGCGAGATCCCAGGCCAGGTCGGCCGGCTCGACCGCCAGGACCTCCCGCACGGACGTTGGGTAGAACGGCAGGTTCTTGCCGGTGGCGAAGCCCACCTCGAGCACGACGCCTGCGATTTCGTCGCACACCAGGGTCCGCCACCGATTGGCCACCGCATCGTTGAGTGCGACGTCGACCAGTCGCGGCAGGACGCGTTCCTCCCACCAGGTGCGCACCGCATACCTCCTCGTCGTCTCGTCGGGAACCCTGCTCGGTGCCGCCTGTGTCGGCGACCCGGCTGGGGGCGTGCACTCCTCCCACGACTCTCCCATGCCGTTCCCGTCACGTCGCTGCTGTCGCCGGCGGCGGGGCTGCTGGTGAGGCCGTTAGGGTGGAGCGCGTGAGCGGGGAGCGACCCAAGGACCACACCGTCAAGGACGTCGTGTCGACGGTGCCCAAGGGGATCCTCGTCTCGGGGCTCATCGCCGCCTGCTTCATCCTCGTCGTGATCGCCGGCTGGCTGCTCACGCGGGTCCTCAGTCCGATGAGCCCGGCGATCACGGGCATCGCCTTCGCCATCCTCCTCACCGGCCTGCTGCTCCCGCTGAAGAAGCGGATCAACCGGCTCATCCGCAACAGCCACGCCGCCGCAGGCCTCACGATGTTCATCTTCATCGGGGGACTCATCGGCACGCTCGTCGTCACCGGCACCCAGCTCGTGACGGGGTTCGAGGAGCTGAGCGACAGCGTCTTCGCCGCGCTCGCGCAGCTCGAGACCTGGCTGCGCGAGGGGCCGATCGGCAATGACGCCGGCTTCTCCGAGTACCTCCAGCGCGCCCAGGACTGGGTGTCGAACAACTCGGGGCAGCTTCTCGGCGGGGCGGTGGCCGCGGGCTCGGCTGTCGGGACCTTCTCGGTGTCCATGGTCCTCGCTCTGGTGACGACCTTCTTCTTCCTCGCCGACGGGCGCCGGATCTGGCTTTGGTTCGTCCGTCTCCTGCCGAGTGAGCTGGAGGACCGCCTCGACCTGGCCTTCTCGAACGGCTTCTACTCGGTGCGGGCGTACGTGCGCACCCAGGCCATCGTCGCCGCGGTGGATGCTGTCGGCATCGGCCTCGGCGCATTCGCTCTCGGCCTCCCGCTCGTCATCCCTTTGACGATCATCGTCTTCCTCACGTCCTTCATCCCTGTCGTCGGTGCGTTCGCGGCCGGCGCCCTCGTCGTCCTCATCGCGTGGTTCAGCCAGGGTCTGACGGCGGCGCTGATCATGCTCGGCATCGTCGTGCTCGTGCAGCAGCTCGAGGGCAACCTGCTCCAGCCGGTCCTGATGTCCCGCGCCGTCGACCTCCACCCCTGGGGTGTCATCATCGGCGTGGCGCTCGGGTCCTACATCTACGGGATCGTCGGGGCGCTGTTCGCGGTGCCGATCATGGCGCTGCTCAAGGTCGTCGTGCTGACGCTGCGGCGCGAGATGCCGCAGGTCGACCTCTCCCTGGAGGAATCGAGGACGGACTGGCCACAGGTCCTCGCCAATGCCCGCACTCTCGGTCAGCGGGCCGTGCCGGCGTGGGCGCAGGCCCGCAGAGGAGGCACAGGGTCGGTCGCTCCGGCGGCGCCGACGCAGGGCGTCTCCGGCAGTGATGAGGACCCGATCAGCAGGGCGACGACGCCGGTCTCCGGGGCCGAAGATCCTGGCGCCGCAGTCGATGAGGACCTGATCGACCGGGGGACGACGCCCGTTTCCGGGGTCGCGGATCCTGGCGCCGCAGTCGATGAGGACCTCGAGCCCGACGAGCGGTAGGAGGCCCGGTCGCCGGCCCGAGGGATGGCCCGCCTAGGTCACCCGGCGCCGTGAGGGTCCGCCCACGGCGGCCCAGACCGTGACGGTACCCCGGTCCTCGACGACCCCCCACTCGTGCGCGAGGCTGCGCACGATCCGCAGCCCACGCCCGGACGGCGCCCACGGCGCAGGACGGCGGACCGCGGGGCTGGTCTGCCCGCCGCCGTCGGAGACCTCGACCTCGACGACGTCGTTCTTGGCCTTCCAGTGCACCCTGATGGTGCCGTCGCCGAGCGGGCTAGCGTGCCGGAGGGAGTTGGCGACGAGCTCGGAGAGCACCAGCTCGACCTCGTCGATGATGATCTCGGGCATGTTCCTCGCGCGCAGGTCGGTCACGACGACGCGACGCGCCTCGGCCCCGGCTTCCACACCCCACGGGATCCTGGCTGTGCGGACCAGCCCCTGCCCGGGGACGCCGCCGTACTCGTCCATCTCGGGAGTCTGCTCAGTCATCCGATGAGAGTAGTCGACGCCGCTGAAGGCTCCGCGCAGTCCGGGGCGTGAGGACCACCTCGTGCGAGAGGAGTGCACGGCGCGCGGCCGCATATCCCGCCAGGTGCTGGAGCCTGCCTGACCGGCGGGCCGCACCGTGCTGCGGGCCGTACAGTTGTGCCCCATGGGTAAGGCATCACGTCGTAGGTCGCGTCAGCAGGCACGCTCCGCCGGGGAGGGCGGCGCGCCGAGGAAGCAGCGGGCCGCGCAGGTCCCGTTCGTCGGTCGCCCGTTCGAGGGGCTTGCCGGCGAGACGGAATGGGTCGCGATTCGCGAGATCCTGCCCGCGGCGACCGCATCGATCACCCTCACCGGGGACGGTGGGCCCGAAGGCGTCACTGAGGCGACCGTCGCGACGGTCCTGCCCATGGCCTGGGCCGGCTTGCACCGCGAGAACGGCGAGGTCGTCATCGCGACCCAGTCCGGCGGAGCGAGCGGCGACCCCTCCCGCGACCTGGTGAGCCAGCTCCTCGTGACGGCCAGCGTGGCTCCGGGCATGCCGGTCCCGTCCGTACCACCGCCCACCATCGACACCCCACGACTGCAGGACATCGTCGACCAGTCCACGCCGTTCCGGGCGGAGGTCCACGAAGGCTTCGAGTTCTGGACTGCGGACGCGGAGCTGGACGGGGACGCCAAGGAGTCGCTGGAGCGCGCCAACGCCTCTGCGATCCCCACGGCCCGCATCGGTGAGGACTCGGCCTTCTGGTGCCGGATCGGCGAACGCGCATATGTCCGGATCGTCCTGCCGGACGACGAGGACTCCGCGACGGACGCCCTCGCCCGGTTGCACGCCGCCGGCGACGACTCCTTCGGCGGGGACACCAGGCTGCTCGGCGCCTTCCGGGCGTGCGGGCTGCTCGTGCCCGTCATCGAGCTGGACCCCGAGGCGGACCCCGCCGAGTACGAGGATGCGCTCCTCGCCTGGCGGGAGAGGTATGCGGCGGCCCTGGCCACGACGGACAGCCTCACCGCGGATGAGCGCCGGGCCAAGGCGGGACTGCTGAGCCGTCAGGTGACCCTGCGCTGATGGCCGGTCCGAGCGGCGTCGCCGCCATCATCCCCGCGAAGGATGAGGCGGAGCGGATCGCTGCGACGATCGCCTCCATCCAGGGCATGAACGGGGTGGACCTCGTCGTCGTCGTCGACGACGGGTCCACCGATGGCACCGCCCAGATCGCCGAGGCGGCCGGAGCGGTCGTGGTGCGCCATCCCGAGAACAAGGGCAAGGCTGCCGCGATGGCGTCGGGCGCCCAGCGGGTGGCGGAGGAGGACCGCCGTGAGGGTCTCGACGTCGGTCGGGCTCTCCTGTTCGTCGACGCCGACCTCGCCGACAGTGCAGCCAATCTCGCGCCTCTCCTTCCGCCGGTCCTGCTCGGCCGGGCGGATCTCGCCATCGCGAACCTGCCGGTCCAGCGCGCGGTCGGAGGTGGCCGCGGTCGCGTGGTGCGCCTCGCGCAACGGGGGATCTTCACGCTCACGGGCTACCGCGCGGTCCAGCCGCTGTCCGGTCAGCGGTGCATCACAAGGGAGGCCTTCGAGGCAGCCCTGCCGCTGGCGCGCGGGTGGGGCGTCGAGGTGGGGATGACCGTTGATGTGCTGCAGGCGGGCTACACCGTCACCGAGGTCCCCTGCGACGTGCATCACCGGGTCACCGGCTCGGACTGGCGGGGCAAGGCGCACCGGGCCAAGCAGATGCGGGACGTCGCGTGGGCGCTCGCCGTCCGGGAGGCGCCGCGCGCTCACAAGGATGCGCCTGCGCTCGCCAAGTGGTCGTGGCACAAGCTGAGGACCGATGCGATTCAGCCGGTCCTGTCGAAGATCGGCGGACGCCGCAAGGGTGCATGATCGAGGGATGAAGCGGATCGGATTCCTCTCCTTCGGCCACTGGACCCCGCACCCACAGTCGGCCACCCGGTCGGCGTCGGACGTCCTGCTCCAGTCGATCGACCTCGCCGTGGCAGCCGAGGAGGTGGGCGCGGACGGCGCCTACTTCCGGGTCCACCACTTCGCCCGGCAGCTCGCCTCACCCTTCCCGCTGCTGGCCGCGGTCGGCGCCCGGACCTCCCGGATCGAGATCGGGACCGGCGTCATCGACATGCGCTA
>ENA-UOUL01001134-UOUL01001134.1-bioreactor-metagenome-genome-assembly--contig:-NODE-1134-length-40214-cov-14.630864_pt1 | contig 40214 bp, 39 predicted proteins | sample MGYA00249838_ERZ747220 | MGnify/ENA primary metagenome ERZ747220 (study PRJEB28778, sample SAMN05720191) | bioreactor metagenome | isolation source: Anaerobic biogas reactor | place: USA:Washington... | reverse complement strand
GGCTCGGACCATGAAAGCGGCGGACCGTGACGAGTAGGCACCTACCCGTCGTTGGTCAACTCGCATGATGCTCTTAGTGCCAACCGTCTCACCGAAAGCGAAGTCTGTCTACAGACGCTCTACACGCAATATAGAAAAGCCCTGATTGCCAGGGCTTTCAGCGTCTCATAAGTCGGGACGGCCGGATTTGAACCGGCGACCTTCCGGCCCCCAGCCGGATGCGCTACCAAACTACGCCACGTCCCGAAACACATCGACAGTATAGCGCGCTCTATCCGACCGGGCCACCGCCGACTTCCAGCCGGAGCATGGTGGGCTGCCGGTGACGTCGTGCCGAGTCATCCGGCCGGTCCCGCGGGTTTCTTGTTCCAGGGGAAGACCGCCCGGGGTTCCTCTCGCCGCAACAGACGGACAATGTTCCTGCGATGAGCCCAGAGGACCACCAGAGACATGAGACAGCACCCGACGATATACGGCAGAGGTTGATGGAAGAGGAAAGCGATGATGGGCAACAAGATGGTGCAGGTGATGGACGCGATCGATATTATCCGCGTGCCAAAAGATAGGACCGCGAACAGCACCACCAGGATGACCATGGGTATGGGCATCATGCCCGTCGCAGCGCCTGCCCCGGTCGCTACGCCCTTGCCGCCCCGGCCTCGCAGAAAGATGGAATAGTTGTGGCCGAGCACGCAGACGAAGGCGACGATCACCGTGACCAGAGGCGTACTGAGGAACTGCGCGACGACCACAGGGATGACCCCCTTAAGGAAGTCGGCTAATAGCACGGCGATACCAAGCCGGGTTCCCAGGAGACGGAACGCGTTTGTGGTTCCCGCGTTGCCGCTACCGTGTTCACGTATGTCGATGCCCTTGAAGATCCGGCCCAGCCACACACTGGGAGACAGGGACCCGACCAGATAACCGAAGACAACCAGGGCGATCGCCGTCAGCACGGAACCCGTGCTCACGAGTATCTCTCCTCTTTCCCTTCGAAATCGATCACGAGCGGTATCCCCCAGAGCTCGTAGTCCTCGCGCAGACGGTTCTCCAGATAGTACGCGAAAGATTTGTTCACGAGGGCTCGGGCGTTAACCATCACCTTGAAACGAGGTGGGGCTACATCGTATTGGACCATGTAGAAGGTCTTGATGGACTTGCCGCCTTTTGCGGCGGGCAGACGCCGCGTGCGCATTCCGTCCAGCCAACGGTTGAGCTCAGCCGTCGGGATGCGGCCGGCGTATTGGCGGTAGAGGTCGACGGCGAGGGGCAGGATGCGGTCCACGTTCCGTCCTGTCAGAGCCGACACCGTCAGCCACCGGGGCTTCATCTGTGCCTTGGCCTTGAGGCGGGCGGTGGCCAGGTCCAGATCTAACGTGCTGATATCCCATTTGTTGAAGAGAACAGCTGTGGCGCACTTGGCCCGTTGCGCCTCGTAGACGACCTGCAGGTCAAGATCCACCAAGCCTTCAGAGGCGTCAACCACCACCACCGCGACGTCGCTTCGCTCCAACGCCCGCAGAGCGCGCAGGGAGCTGTAGTACTCCACATCGGTGGTGGTGCGTTTCCCCGGGCGGCGCAGCCCGGCTGTGTCGACCAGAGTCATCTCCGAGCCGTCGAAGAGCAGATGGGTGTCGATAGCGTCGCGCGTCGTGCCCGGCACGGCCGATACGATGGTCCGTTGATCGCCCAGCAAGGCATTGGCCAGTGAACTCTTGCCCACATTCGGCCTCCCTACTATGGCCACGCGGATGGGAGCCTCGCTCTCTTGCTCCTCTGGATCGTCCGGCAGAGCCTTCACGACCTCGTCCAGCAAATCGCCCACACCGAGTCCGTGCTCGGCCGATACGCCGATGGGCTCCCCCAGTCCCAGCTCCCAGTATTCGTTCACTCCCTGCTGAGCCGCTCGGGCGTCCTGCTTGTTTACAGCCAGGAACACGGGGCGACCGCTCCTTCTCAAGAGTTGTGCGATCTCATGATCTTGCGGCCCCACACCCGCTCGTCCATCGACCAGGAATATGGCCACTGCGGCCTCTTGAAGAGCCAATCGGGCCTGCTCCAGCACCTCGTCGTTGAGGGGCATCTCACCGCCCAGGTCGATGCCGCCGGTGTCGACCACAATGAAAGTGCGGCCGTTCCAGTCGGCCTCTCCCTCTTTCCGATCGCGAGTCACACCCGATTCGGGGGCTACCACGGCGTCGCGCGTACCCGTGATGCGGTTGAAGAGAGTCGATTTTCCTACGTTCGGATAGCCTACGATGGCGACCCGGGGCTTCGTGGCGCTCATACCTCCATCTCCCGGATTCTGGCGGCAACGTTCTGTATCTGTTGTGGAGGGGTCGAGGCTCCCGCGGTTATTCCCACCGTCCTCCTACCCATCACCCAGACCGGGTTTATCTCCTCTGCGGACTCGACATGATACGTGCAGGGCTGCTGCGCGGCACAGAGTTCGGCAAGACGCCGGGTGTTTCCGGAGTTCTTTCCCCCTACCACCACCACGCACTCTACCTCCGCGGCAAGAGCGATGGCCGCGGCCTGCCGCTGCTCGGTGGCGCTGCAGATGGTGTTGTGCACCAGCAGTTCCCGCGCACGCGGGGCCAGATCGGCTACCAACTCGGCCAGCCTGCGTTGAGACTGAGTAGTCTGCACCACCACACCGACTTTCTTGGCCGGCAACTGGGCAGGGAGATCCGCGGGCGATTCCACTACGAGAGAATCATCACCGGCGTAGGAACGAAGCCCCAGCACTTCGGGGTGGTCCTTCTCCCCCAGGATGACCACCAGGTAGCCGGCCGCCTTCAACCGGGCCGCCTTCTCCTGGGCTGAGGTAACAAAAGGGCAGGTGGCATCGACGACCGTCAGGCCCATCGCCAGAAGAGCCTCTTTGGTCTCGTGCGGGACGCCGTGGGATCTCAGCACCACCGTCCCCCGGTCGGCCTCACCCGGATCGGAGATCATCCCTACACCCTGTGCTTTGAGATCGGATATGACTCCCGGGTTGTGAATGAGGGGGCCCAGCGTGTTAACCGGTGGGGGTGCCTCTTGGGCCGCACGGTAGGTCAATTCCAGGGCGCGCTCTACCCCGGAGCACAGCCCCGCACATGTGGAGATCCTCACCAGCGGGGCGCTCATTGGTCCTCCGGCGTAGCCTCGAGCAACTCTCGGAACGATGCTACCAACTGTTCTGTCGCCACAGCAGCTCTCTCGGGCCGCGGGGTATCCGGACCAGGGACCTGCACGGGAGGACCGAATGCCACCCGCACCCTAGGGAAGCGAGGCAGACGATTCCTTACCACTCGGTCGGTCCCACGCATGACCATGGGGATGGTCACTATCCCGTCGCGGAGTGAGAACATCGTGACTCCCGGCCTGATGTCACCCAGATCCTTTTCTCGCTGCCGTCGTCCCTCGGGGAACAGGCCCAACACCGCGCCGGCGCTCAGCACCTCGAGCGCAGTGCGCACTGCTCTACGATCGACCTCACCTCGATTGACCGGGAAGGATCCCAGCGTCTCGATCACCCATCCCAGTGGCTTGAAGCTCCACAGCTCCGCTTTGGCCATAAAGTGGACCAGACGGGGGCACGAAGAACCGACGAAAAAGGGGTCCAGATTCGACCTGTGGTTACAGGCCAGCACCACCCCCCCGGTGGCCGGTATGTTCTCGAGTCCCGTGACCTCCATGCGAAAAAGCGCCCGCATGATGCCGGGGATGAAAGAGAATGCTACCCGGTAGAGGAGACGGTCGAGCGGCCCTCGGATCATCCCGCACAACGGGTACCTGCTGCCCCAGTTGTTGCTTGCCGCACTGTCGGCCTCGAGGGGGCCGCCCAGTTCTCGGTTCGACCTGGTGCTGCTCGCTGCGGTTGAGGGCGCCCCCCCAGGTAGACTCGCCGTGGGGGTGACTCGTTCTCCCGTGGACTGCTCCGTGAGGGCGATCACCGCGTTGATGACCTCCTCGATGGTCATACCGGTGGTGTCGATCTCTGTTGCGTCGTCCGCCTTGCGCAGAGGGGCCAGTTCCCGGCCTGAGTCGTATGCATCCCGGGCGGTGATATCGGCTATCAGCTCCTCTATTGGCTGAGAGACGCCCTGAGCACGTAACTGCAACTGACGTCTGTGAGCCCGTTCTTCGATAGAGGCGGTCAAGAATACTTTGACATCGGCATCCGGGACTACGACCGTACCCATATCGCGGCCCTCGAGCACCACATCCCCCTTGGCCGCTTCCTCACGCTGCTTCTCCGTCAGTACCGTTCGCACCACCGGGTCTGCAGATACCGCGGAGACGTTCTGAGAGACGGTCCGACCTCGGATCTCGTCGGTGACCTCCCGGTCTCCTACGAACACGCGGCTGAGATCGTTCTGCCTCTCCACGAACCGAAGAGGCGCGCTCGCCGCCAACCCCCCCGCTTCGTCGATGCGCTCCGGTACCAGCTCGGCCTCTAAGGCCAGAAGAGTGACGGTGCGGTACATGGCGCCGGTATCCAAGTAGCGGAGCCCGAGTCTCTTGGCCACCTCCCGTGCGATGGTGCTCTTGCCCGATCCGGCGGGGCCGTCGATGGCTATGATCATTCCGGCACCTCACGAACGGGCGTCATCTCACACGCACCCCCTACCTGGGCGAGAGCGTCCAGGAAGCCGGGAAAGGAGACACCTATAGAGGTCACGTCGTCCACCAGTACGCCCCCTCGAGAAGCGGCTCCGGCAATACCCCCCAGCATAGCCAGGCGGTGGTCGGACCAGGAGAGAACGGAGCCACCCGGCCAGCGTTCCGGGTCGCCGGTCACGTCCATGCCGTCCGCATGCTCGGCCACCTGGGCCCCTAAAGAGCTCAGCAGCCCCGCCATGGCGTGCAGACGGTCGCTCTCCTTCGCACGCAACTCGGCCGCACCCCTGAGCCGAGAGGTGCCACGAGCCCCGGCCGCCGCCAACAAGAACAGAGGCAGCTCGTCGATGAGACTGGGCACTTCGGTTCCGTCGACGTCGGTCGCGGTCAGCTCGCTCGTACGGGCGGTCACCCGGCCGACAGGCTCCAGGGTGGCATCTCCCACCGCCTCCACGCTCAAGACTGCGCCCATACGCTCCAGCACCTTCAGCAGTCCCACGCGGGTAGGATTGAGTCCAACATCCTCTACGACTATCTCAGAGTCGGGAGTGAGCAGCGCGCCCACCAGAAAGAAGGCCGCCGAGCTAAAGTCGCCTGGGACAAGGATGCGTCGCATCTGCAGGGCGTCTGCGGGCCACACCCGGACCGCGCCCGGGCCGTCGGAAGGACCGTCGCGCTCCACACGTCCACCGGCGTAGCGGATCATGCGTTCCGTATGGTCGCGGGAAGCCGCCGGTTCGAACACTGTGGTCACGCCGCGCGCCCGGAGTCCGGCGAGGAGAACGCACGACTTGACCTGAGCCGAGGCCACTGTCATCTGGTGCGTGATGCCCGACAGAGATCCACCTCGAACGGCTAGCGGGGGCAGACTGTTGTCTTGCCGTCCCATCACGGCGGCTCCCATGGCAGCCAGAGGTTCCAGCACCCGGCGCATGGGACGCCGGCGAATACTCGCATCACCCGTGAGCACGCACAGGAAGTCGCGGGACGCAATCAGGCCGGGCAGCAGGCGGATCAGTGTGCCCGAGTTGGCGACGTCGATCACATCGGCGGGTTCCCGGAGTCCGTCCCAACCGTTTCCATGAATCAGCAGGTCCGAGCCGGATTCTTCCACCGGGACGCCCATGGCTCTGACCGCGTCCACCGTAGACAGCGTGTCGGCCGAACGTAGGAAGCCGGTGATCCGCACCGGACCGTCGTTCACAGCCCCCAGCAGCACTGCCCGGTGTGAAATGGACTTGTCGCCGGGAACTTCGACTCTGCCTCGGAGGCCTTTTCCGGCGGGAAGGAAGAGGGCCCCCACCGGTGCATCACTCACTGCCATCCCCCATGAAGCTCACTCGCGATGGGTACCCAAGATCGTTCAGGAGTCCGGCCGCCTTCTCCGCCACCTCTTCCCCCGTCACAAAGAGCACCAGGTCTCCTCCCACACTCCTGCTCATGTGGTGCAGAGTGAGGTCTTCCACGTTGATCTCGGCGTCACCCAGGGCCGTCATCACCCGCGAGATAGACCCGGGGATGTCGGGCACGCGGACCGTGACCTTGAAGAGAGTCTCGGGTGTGATATCGGCGGATTCGAGCATCTCTTGCCGGTAGGAGGCAGCTGCATCTATGGCCTCAACGACGCCGGCCTCGTCGGAGTCTCGTAGGTGGGCTGAGAAATCCTGCAAGGCGGCGCACACCGCTCCCAGCGAATCGGCCAAGGCCTCCCGGTTCTCCAGAAAGATGTCCCGCCACATGGGAGGATTGGCTCCGGCGACTCTGGTGAGGTCGGTGAAGCTGGCCCCCACCCACTGCAGGGCGCGTTTGCCTCCGACACACAGAGAACCGGCATGCTCCATCAGGGCGTTGGCGAGTACGTGCGGCACATGGCTGATGACGGCCATAATTTGGTCGTGCGCCCGTGGATCGATCAGTATGGGATGAGCGCCGAGGTCGACAATGAATTGCTGTAGCATGGCGTAGAGCCTTGGGAAGGCGGCCCCGGTGGTGCACAAGAAGTAATTGGACTTCTCGAACAGGTCGGGGCGGGAGAACCTGACACCCGCGTCCGCAGCTCCACACATGGGGTGTCCGCCCACGAAGAGTGCGCGTGCCTCCGGTGAGAGGCTCTGCATGATGGCCGACTTGGTGCTTCCGGTGTCGGTGATCAGGCGGGGCTTCGGGTCCGCAGCCGCACACTCCTCCACCGAACTCGGTATGCTGCGCACCGGAGTCGAGACTACGACCAAGTCGGCGTAGGCCGCCGCCTCTCCGGCGCTGGTGGCTGTCTCCGTTATCACTCCCCTGCGCAGCGCTTCCTCCAAAGCGCCGGCATCGGTGTCGAACCCCACCACCTCGTCGACATGAGCCCTCTCCCGGGCTGCAAGAGCGATGCTGCCCCCCATCATGCCGACCCCGACGATCGCGAGTCTGTGCACTCCACTGTGCGTCCGAGTCTGCGCCATCGAGCCTACCCCATGCTCTTCCCGATCCAGGCCGCCGCATCCCTGACGCGGGCGGCGACAGCTCTGAACTGGGCGGGGTCCAAGGACTGTGCCCCGTCGGACAGGGCGGTCTCAGGAGTCGGGTGTGTCTCGATCATGATCCCATCGGCACCGGCTGCGATGGCCGCCAACGACAGAGGCTCCACCAGATCGACTTTCCCCGAGGCATGACTGGGGTCGACCACAACCGGAAGATGGCTCCTCTGCTTAAGTATGGGCACGGCCGAGATATCGAGAGTGTTCCGGGTGGCCGTCTCGAATGTCCGGATCCCGCGCTCGCAGAGGATGACTTGGTCGTTGCCCTCTCGGACTATGTATTCTGCGGCCATCAGAAGTTCCTCCACGGTGGCCGCCAGTCCCCGCTTGAGCAGAACGGGCCGCTCTACTCCGCCTACAGCTGATAGGAGCTGGAAGTTCTGCATATTTCTGGCTCCGATCTGGATGATGTCTGCGTACTCCACCACAGCCTCCAGATCCCGGGGGTCCATGAGTTCGGTCACGACAGGCAGACCGGTCTGCTGTCCCGCGGCGGCCAGTATCTCCAGACCCCTCACTCCAAGGCCCTGGAAGGCGTAGGGCGACGTGCGGGGCTTGAAAGCGCCGCCGCGCAACATGGTCGCTCCGGCCTCCTTCACAACCGAGGCGGCTTCGAACAGCTGTTCCTCGCTCTCCACGGCGCAGGGCCCAGCGATGAGGGCCAGGTGTCCACCTCCAAGACTGGTACCGCCCACGGTGATGATGGTATCGGACCGCCGGAATTCGCGGCTGACCAGCTTGTAAGGGTGCAGGATGGGCAGGACCTTGTCCACACCCGGATATGCTTCCAACGGCAGGCCGGCAATTACATCCCTCTCCCCCGCTATGCCGATCACAGTCACCAGATCGCTGGTAGAGACATGGCCGCGGGCTCCGGCACTGTCCAGCAACTCCAGGATCCGATCGACCTCTTCGGACGTGGCGGACTCCTGCATGACAATTATCATCTCCGTGCTACCAATAGCCATCTCAGCTCTCCGGGCTCAGTGATTCGGCGCTCAGACCGTTTACAACACGCGCGGGCATCCGCCCGGCGTCGCTCTGTTTGAGCTCGTCTATGGCGGACAGAAAGAGGTCTCCCTCCTGGGCTTCACCCAAAGTAACCCGCAGCCACCCCGGACAGTCCATCGCGTAGCCGGACCGGGTAAGGATGCCCCGCTCGAGCAGGGCCTGGGCCACCTCAGGGCCCGGGATGCCCAGATCGGTCACATCCACTAGGAGGAAATTGGCCTCGCTTGCATGATAGCGGATGCCCATCTCATCGAGGCGGGCCGCCACACGGACGCGCTCGGCCGCGATCTGCTGTCTACGCTCCTCGACGCGGGCCGGGCGCCGGAAGGACTCCACGGCGGCCACCTGAGCAAGAGTGTCGACGTTGAACGGCTGACGAATCTTGTCGAGTGCCTCCACCACCGGAGGATCCGCGATCCCATAGCCGATCCGCAAACCGGCAAGACCGTAGATCTTGGAGAAGGTGCGCAGTATCACCAGATTCGGGTAGTCCTTCAGCCAAGCCGCCGATTCCTCCCAGTCCGGTGAGGTGACGAATTCCACATACGCTTCATCCAGCACGATCACCGTATCCTTGGGGATCTGGTCGAAGAAGGCTCGGAGGGCCGCAGGCTCCAGGTAGCTGCCGGTAGGATTGTTGGGATTGCAGATGATGACAAGGCTGGTGTCGTCCCGTATGGCCGCCAGCATGGCCTCCAGATCGTAATCGAGGTTCTTGAGAGGCACTGCCGAGAAGGGAGCCCCGTGAGCGAGCGCGATCAACCTGTACATGACGAAGGATGGATGCGGGATGACCGCGTGCTGCTCAGGACTCAAAAAGGCCTGTCCGAGGAGCATCAGGAGCTCGCACGACCCGTTGCCGAAGACCAAGTTGCGCTCGCTCACCCCCAGCCGCTCGGCCACGAGGCTGCGCAGGCGGTTGCAGGCTCCATCTGGGTAACGGTTCAGGCCGTCGAGAACCGTTTTCAGAGCGTCCACCACCTCCGGAAACGGACCCCAAGGCACCTCGTTGGCAGACAGCATAGCCACGCTGTCCAGTTGGTAGCGGCGCCGGATATCGTCCAGCGCGGGTCCAGCGCGATAGGGTGTGAGCTTCTCGAGTACGGGATTGAATTTCATCTTGTCTCCGCCAGCCCATCTTCTCCGGTAGATCTCACGACGCTTGTCGCTGAGCGACGCCTCCATTTGCGACAAGGACACCCAGTATAGAGCAGTCAGGCGAGAACCACGAAGTTCAGGCGTATCTGTAGAGGCCCGAGACTCCGCAAGCCCGTTCAGCCATCCGCTCCAGCAGGTGGAGGGATGGCCGGGGGCCTTAGACCGGCGTTCCGCAGTCGCTCAACCTCACTCGGGAAGAGCGGGCGGGCCTGTCCCAGAGGTAGCCCGGCGTCGGTCAGACCATCGAACCGTGTGCGGTGTAGCCTCAACACCCGGTGACCGACCGCCTCCATCATGCGGCGCACCTGCCTCTTGCGGCCCTCGTAAATGATGATGCGCAGCGTGGTGATGTCGCTTCTGCCGGACGACCGGTCTCTATTGAGGACCTCCACCCGAGCGGGAGCCGTTTGCCCGTCATCCAGTATGAGACCGCGCCGAAGCCGGCCTACGGCCGCTTCGGCGACGGTCCCCCGCACCGTCACCACATATTCCTTCTCCACATGGTAGCGAGGGTGGAGTAAACGGGCTGCCAGCTCGCCATCGTTCGTGAGAACGATGAGGCCGGTGCTGTTCAGATCCAAACGCCCAACGGGAAAGACACGTCCACGTGCGGGCACGCAGTCGGTCACCGTCCGTCGGCCCCGGGTGTCGACAGCCGCACTGAGTACTCCGGCAGGCTTGTTTAGCAACCAGTACTCTTTGGCCTCGGCTGCTACCGGCAGGCCGTCCACCAGGACGGCCTGCTCGGCGGGGTCTACCGACTCACCCAGGGCGGCCACCCGCCCGTTCACACTAACCCGTCCCGCTCTGATGAGGGATTCACAGCTGCGCCGAGAACCGAGCCCCGCTTCAGCGAGGAGTCTCTGCAGCCTTACCTTCACTCTGGGACCGTCAACAGACCCAGGCGCCGCCTGAGATTGTCCCTCTGTTCCTCGGTGAGAGCAAAACCCTCCAAAGCCGGCAGATCCTCAAGACCGGCTAGGCCGAACATGGCTTCGAAACGTGCCGTGGTCCCGTAGAGGAGAGCCCCACCCGCCGACTTCTCGCGTCCTGTCTCGGTGATCAGCTCCCTGTCTACCAGGGTACGGACGGGCGAGTCTGAATTGACTCCCCGGATCTCGGCGATCTGCGGCCGCGACACCGGTTGCAGGTACGCAACGATCGCCAGGCACTCCATGGCGGCCGGCGACAAACGTGTCACTTCCTCAGGCTGCTCAAAGAGCGCCGTCACGGCCGCGCGGCAGCGCGGGTTGGTCCGGAAGGTCCACCCTCCGGCCAGGCGGACCAACTCGAATCCCCGCTCTCCCTCCAGGGGGAACTCGGCGGCCAACGACTCCAAGACGGCCTCGACAGCGGCCTCTTCCAGGGTGGGTCCTTCGCCGAGTTGATCGTTCCCGTCGGACCGCGCCGCCGAGAGTACCTGTGCCATCTCACTCGCCGAGAGGGGGCGCCCTGCCGCGAAGAGCAGGGCTTCCACATCCCGCCTCAAATCTCTGTCATCCATCTCCACCGCCCGGCGCCAACGCTTGTCCCACGTTAGGCCGTCCTCTGGCTCTGACTCTTGTTCTCACGCGCTCGCACCACGATATCGCCGAAGGGCTCGGTCTGGGAGACCCGTATCTCTCCCTTGGCCAGTAGATCCAATAGCGCGAAGATCGACAGCGCTTGTACGAGCGGCTCCTCTCCCCCGAACACACGGTTGAAGGAGAAACGGCTCCGCTTGGCCAGTACGCCTCTGATGATGCGTATTTGGCGACGCAGTTCCACCTTGATCTGAGTGATATGTGAAGTGTCCGGCTCGGCCTTCACCTCCAACAGGCGCACGACGCATTCGCGGAGTTGCATAGCGTCACCGGTACCGACAATCTTCTCCACCGGAGCCAGACGTCTCCTGGTCTCTTCAGCGGGACTCCGAAAGATACAACCGGCGTTGGCCTCCCCGAGCTCACGGAGCCGCATCGACGCCGACTTGAACTTGCTGTACTGGAAGAGACGCGCGAGTATCTCATCGCGAGCCTGCTCCGGAGTCATCTCCCCCTCCAACTCCACTGGAGACCCGGGCAGCAGCAGGCGAGACTTGATTTCCAGCAGAAGGCTCATGAGGAGAAGGAACTCCGTCATGTCGTCCCAGTAGCCTACCGCCCCGACGGCTTCCATCTCCTCCAGATACGCGGAGATGACCTCAAAGAGAGGCACCTCGAGGAGGTCTATCTCCTCTTTGAGGACCAGCGACAACAGCAGGTCGAAGGGCCCCTGATAGACGTCCAGATCGAGTTCCAGTAGTCTCAGCGCGGCCTCACTCGGATCGTCATAATCACAGGAAGATGTAGTTGGTGAGAAACACCTTTGCCAACCCCACCATCACCCATTCCATGAGGCGGAAGAAGTGGCTCTGGAACAACACTATGACCACCAGGACCAGTAGCATCCCGTAGCGGTCCACGGCTACCCACTTCTCGTAGGCGTCCCGAGGCAGGAAAGCCCCCAGTACCCGAGAGCCATCCAGTGGAGGGATGGGGATCAGGTTGAAGAGGCCCAGGACTACGTTGATCTGGAAGATGAGGAAGAAGATATCGAAGACTCGGCTGGTGCTCTCCGGTTGGATCCAATTCAAGACAACGATGAAGATGATGGCGATGATGAAGTTGGTGATCGGACCGGCGGCCGCCACTATGGCCATGCCCCGTTGCCGGTCTTTGAAGTAGTAGGGAGAAACGGGAATCGGCTTCGCCCAACCGAACACAAAGCCCGAGAACAGATAGGTGATCACGAACATGGCCGTGCCCAACGGGTCCAGGTGCTTGATGGGGTTCACGCTCAGGCGGCCGCGATTCTTCGCCGTGGGGTCGCCCATCCGATATGCGATCCACCCGTGCGCGAGTTCGTGAGCCATCATGGAAAGCAGTAGAACCGGTATCAGTATGACGAGATTAATCAGTCTATCGGCGGTCATAGGCGTTTCTCCAAAATCTTCCGTGCCGTCTCCAATTCCGCCTCCCGCCCATCGACTCTCTGCTTGACGCGCAGCTCTCGCAGCCGCTCCAAGAGCCGTCCCACTGCGGGGCCTGTCTTCACCCCCAGGGCCAAGAGATCATCTCCGCTGACGCTGAGTGTGCGGTGACGGATCTCGGTGAGATACCGCCTGAGCCGCGTCTCGGCGGGTCCGGGTTGCATACCGGCGAGAGCGAACACCAAGGCCTCCGCCGGGGTGTTGCGCAACGCCCGAAAAACGGCCCAATCGTCCATGTCCTCGCCTGCGAGGCTTGAGCTGAGCAGCGGTCCTACCACCACTCCGTCGCGTATGACGGCGCTGTCCGAGTGTTTGAGCTTCATTTGCTCCAACCAGAGATACAGTTCTTCGTGCTCCATATTGCGTGTCATGGCCGCCAGCCGCAGCCGCCAGGTTACCACCTCGTCCCGGAGCCCGAGTTCCTCCACCAGTTCGTCTACGCGTTTCACCAGCGCAGCGGTCTTGGTGCCGGTGGCCAGTTTGGGATGCACTTCACGCGCCACTCCCAGCTCGAACAGCCTGCCCAAGGTCCACTCCACGTCGCTCTCGCTGAGAAGGGCTACGAGTTCGTCTCGGAGACGCACACTGGAGAGGTCGCCGACCAAGTGCATGTCGACGCAACTCTTGGCGAAGTTCGTTGTCTGCTCGTCCATGCGGAAACCGTAACGGTTCTCGTATCGAACGGCCCGGAATATCCGGGTGGGATCCTCGATGAAGCTAAGATTGTGGAGAACCCGGATCACGCCCTCCTTCAGATCGCGATAGCCACCGAAGAAGTCTATCAGGGTGCCGAAATCGCGCCCGCGCAAGGATATGGCCATGGCGTTGATGGTGAAGTCCCGGCGGAACAGGTCTTGACGTATGGAGGCATGCTCCACCCTGGGGAGGGCGGCCGGATAGTCGTAGAACTCGGTGCGGGTAGTGGCCACGTCCACGTGGAACGGCTCCCCCGAGGAACGGAGCCAGGACGGAGCTTCCCCAAGGATGGCCGGCGGAAGCAATACCACAGCGGTCTTGAACTTGCGATGAGCGCGCACTCTGCCTCCCAGTTGAGCGGCCAACCGGGTGGCGAATTCGATGCCGTCCCCCTCCACGGCGATATCCACGTCCACGTTGGGCTGCTCCAACACCAGGTCGCGGACGAACCCCCCGACCAGGTACACGCCGGGGTAGTCCTCGGAGAGAACGGAGCAGGCTCTGAACAGAGGCCCGAAGAAGGAATGCTCGGTCAGGGCCTGGACGGCATACACCTGGGGAGACACCACTTCCGCCCGCTCCTGCTCCCAGCGCCCGTGATAGGCGGCCAGGACGTCGGTGCGGGTGGCGATCCCGATCACGTCGGATACGCGGGCGGTCCCGCTGTTCACAGCCTCGTCGTAGGCCTCGTCTCGGATCACGGGGACCCGGCCGATGTTGCTCTCTACCAGGATCCGCCTCAGCTCATCGATGCCGGTGGAGGCGCGGGCGAAGATGAAGTTGCGCGTCATGACCCCCTTGACCGGAGCGTGCCCCAGGCCGTGTCGGATGGCCTTGTCGAGATCCCGGCGGGCCACGATGCCGACCACCCGTCCGTCGGCCCGCACGCAGATGCCCGAATGTCCGTAGCGCTGAGCGGTCACCAGGGCCTCGGTGACCGGAGTGTCGGCATCGATGAAACGTACCGGACGGCTCATGATATCTCCGGCTGTGGGCGTGCGGACGCTTGTGTCCGGTAGCCTCTTGAGCAACCGGCCGATGACTTCTTCCGGCGACGCGTTTCTCACGACGGCAGAAGCCGCCTGGGCGTGACCCCCTCCATCAACCGTCTCCAGCAACGCACCCATATCGACGGAGCCGGCTCTGGAGCGTGCGGTCACGAATACCCGGTCCTCCATCCGCACGGCCTGCAGCAAGATCTCCGCGTTGATCAACTCCATGAGCTTGTGCGCCACTATGCTGAGGCCATCGACATACGAAGGCGTCTCGGCCGTGACCACATGCACATCAAGGCCCCCGACCCTTTCCACTCTGACCGCGTCGACCATCCGCATCAGGACTTCCCTCTGCTCGTTGGTGAGGGCGCTATGTAGATAGCGCTCGATCAACGCCTGAGAGGCTCCCAGCCGCATTGAGGCCGCGAGCATCTCCGCATCCCGGATCGTGGTGCGCGGGTAGGTGAGAGAGCCGGTGTCTTCGTGGATGCCCAAAGCGAAGACCGTCGCCTCCAATCGGGAGACATCCACGCCCCGCTCCAGCAGGATGTAGAGCATAGAGGTGGCCTGCGCTCCGTCGGCTGAAAGCACCCAGTTCTTGCCCTTGACGAAAGCGGGACGTTCCGGATTCTCGGCCTCATGATGATCGAATACCACCGTCTCGACATCGTCACGGCCGCACAATTGCCCTAGATCGCCGATCCGATCAGGGTCGGCGGTATCCACTATGACCAATCGCCGTATCTTGTTCTGATCGATAAGCCGGATGCTCATGATGGGCAGATTCTCGCCGTGCAGGGAGACGAAGTCGCGCACGTTGGGGTTCAGCGACCCCGCGAACACGATGCGTCCCTCAGGGTAGAGTAGCGCTGCACCCACAGCCGCAGCCAGAGCGTCGAAATCCGCGTTCTGGTGGGTCGTGATGACCGTAGGGATCTCCAGCAATGAAGGTGGCGCCGTCATGCTCCTAGTATACCGACAGCCCGGCGCCGGCCCCGCTCCGCCGCGGAATCACTTCAGCTGATGTCATGCGGGAACCAAGCAGCGATAACGACCTCGATGAGTTCTGTCAATCGTTTTCCGGCCCGCGCGCTCCCGGCCAGTACCTCTGCATGGGTGGTGTCGCCGGTATTGGCGACCACCGCCAGGACCGCCAAATCCATGCCCTCGTCGTGGGCGGCCCGCACCTCCGCTGCCGGCGACATGCTGACGGTATCCACACCCAGAGCGCGTAGCACCTTGAGCTCGGCGGGAGTCTCGTATTGAGGCCCGCCCACGGATGCGTGGACGCCCCCCGTATGCCCAAGAAGTGACAGCAGGGTCTCGCCGGTACCATCCAAACGCACGGGCTTCCCTCCTGATCCTGGGTACTGCATGTCGAGGACCCAACGAATCGGAACCACCTCTGCCGGAACCAGGGTCTCCGCGACCGCGCCACTCGCGGTAGTGGTCACCAGCTTCCTGCATCCCCAGGCGGCAACTGCCCGCACGGGCAGTTGCACTTCGCCCAGGTCGAGCCCCTCGTACTCATGGCTCCGGCCGTGAAGAAGAGCCACTCGCCGACCCTTGCGGCGAACCACCCGCAGCATCTGCGCATGCCCCTCCACCGACCCACCCGGCCACCAAGGGATCGACCGGTAAGGGACCTCAGCCAGGACCTCCTCGCGAAACCCGGGGTCCAAGTCCAACCCGGAACCCAATATCACCGCTGCATCGGAGGCTTCGCCCACCTCCCGGGTTAGCCAGTCTCCCGCTCCTTGGGCCTCCTCTGGCCCCAACCGGACGGGGATGCGTCCTTCGGCGGACTCGGAGGCGTGCACCACCGGGGTATACCGGCGCCAGCCCCTTTCCGGCTTCAGATCGGTGATGACGGTACCACCCAGTCGCGGTCGGTCTCCCGTGAGCAGGTTGTAGATGGTGGCCCCTGTGTCGGAGAACCGGCCCTCGTAGACCGCGGCGGGCGCCCCGGCCGGTCGCGGATGGAACAGCAGCGGTACGTATTCCCGGCTGTGGTCGGTACTGGGGGTGGTGGGGTCGACGCCGTGGTCCGCCGTCAGGAGCAAGTGGTCACCCGGGCGTAGCGCCGCCAGTATCCTCGGCAAAGCCGCATCCACGGCCTGCAGGCCTCGGGCGAAGCCTTCTACGTCGTTGCGGTGGCCCCAGACCATATCGAAATCCACCAGATTGGTCAGGAGCAAACCGTCTTCAAACCGCGACGCAGAAGAGTCCCCTGCGGGGCGGCCGCTCAGCAGGTCGACGATCAAGGCCAGGTTCTCCGCGTTCGAAGCGACTCTGACTTGCTTTTTCACGCCTCTCTGCACGAAGATCTCCGCCACCTTCCCCAAAGCGAGCACCGGTACGCCGGCCTCCTTCAGAGCGTCCAGATAGAGGGGTCTCGGCGGCTCGAGCGAGAAATCCCGCCGGTCCTTCGTGCGCACGAACGCCCCGACCGGGCCCGTGAAGGGCCTGGCGATGACTCTGGCAACCCCGTGCCGGCCTTGTAGCAGGTCACGGGCGATCCGGCACCAGGAATAGAGGAGCTCCAGCGGCGCCACCTCCACATGGGCTGCGATCTGGAAGACGCTATCCGCCGACGTGTATACGATCGGTCGGCCGGTCGTCATGTGTTCCTCCCCCAGTTCGGCGATGATGGCCGTGCCGGAGGCGGGCTTGTTGCCCAGTACCTCCCGCCCTATACGGGCCTGGAAGTCTTGGATCACCTCCTGGGGGAATCCGTTTGGGTAGGTGGGAAACGGATGAACGGTGACCAAACCCATGTGTTCCCAATGCCCCACGGTCGAATCCTTGCCCACCGAGAGAGGAGCGAGCCGCCCGGGTAGACACAAGGGGTCGGAAGCGGGCAAGACGCCCATCAGGGGCTCGATATTGCCCAAGCCCAGCCGCTGGAAGTTCGGCAGTCTCAGTCTGATCACCCGGCTGAGGTTCCCGAGAGTGTCGGAACCCTCGTCACCGTATGTGGGGGCGTCGGGGAGCGCCCCCACGCCCGCACCGTCGAGTATGATGAGGACGACCCGGCTCATTGCCAACTACCCGGAACGCGCACGGGGATGAGCGTCGCGATAGACCTTCTGCAGATGCGCCGTACTGACGTGTGTGTAGATCTGTGTGGTAGAGAGATCGGCATGACCAAGCATCTCCTGGACCGCCCGGAGGTCGGCGCCTCCCTCAAGCAGGTGCGTGGCGAAGGAGTGGCGCAGGGTGTGAGCCGACACGTCGTCCGGGAGTCCCGCCTGCCGGGCGCAGGTCTTGATGATCAAGTGCAGACCCTGGCGGGACAGGCGCCGGCCCCGTGCGTTCAAAAACAGCTCGGGAGCCTTGAGCGTCCCCGGCTTGCCCAAGGAGGGACGTCCCCGGGCCGTGTAGATGCGCAGAGCCTCGAGGGCTTTGCGGCCCAAGGGGACCACCCGTTCCTTGTCTCCTTTGCCAACAGCCCTGACAAAGCCCACATCGAAATCGATATCCTGCAGGCGGAGGGCGAGCACCTCCGAGGCCCGCAGGCCCGCGCCGTAGAGTGTCTCAAGAAGGGCTCGGTCGCGCAATCCCCGGGGTCCGGCTTTGGGGACGGCCAACAGGCGTTCCACCTCCTTGACCGTGAGCGTACGCGGAAGTGCGGATTCCAACCGGGGCCCGGGGAGATGCTTGGTGGGATCGCTCTCCAGCAGATCGGCCAGCACAGCGCGTCGGTAGAATGATCGGATGGCAGCCGTCTTGCGTGCCCGCGTGGCCGGCTTCCACAGACCGGTGGCCAGGAACTCGCGGGCGTCTTCGGCCGAACCTTCCATGAGAGACTTGCCCCGCTCGGCCAGGAAGGCGGCGAACTGAGTCAGGTCCCGTCTGTATGAATCGACAGTCCGCTCAGAGAGACCCTTCTCCAGGCGCAGGGAGCGTAGGTGGGCCCTGAGGGCGGGGTCCTCATCGCACGGGAGCCTGGGCATCGACGGACACTCCGAAGCCGATCTCAAGAGTAATCGATCGGGAGCACGTACTCCAACGGGAAGTAGGGGTTGCCTGTAGCCTCCGCCACCTCCCGCAGGGTCACCTTACCCTCCATGACATTGACCCCCCGGGCCAGGGTGGGATCCTCGCGCGCGGCATCCACAACGCCTCTCTCCGCGATGGCCAAGATGTACGGGAGAGTGACGTTTGTCAGCGCGAGCGTGGAGGTGATGGGGACCACTCCGGCCATGTTGTCCACTCCGTAGTGGATGATCCCGTGCTCTACGAAGGTGGGATCGCGGTGAGTCGTGACCCGAGAGGTGGCCACGCACCCCCCCTGGTCGACACTCAGATCTACGATTACCGACCCCGGCTGCATGGCCCGGACCACGTCCTCCGTCACGAGGACGGGAGTCCGCGCGCCCGAGACTAAGATGGCGCCTATGACCACGTCCGCCTTTGTGACCTCCTCCTCGATGGTGAGCTGGCCGCTGTGTAAGGTCTGCACACCCGGCACTTTGCGCTGAGCCGCTGCCAAGGTAGGCAGCCCGATGTCGAGGATCTTAGTGTGCCCGCCCATCCCCACCGCGATGGCGGCCGCGTTCGTGCCTGCGATGCCGGCCCCGAGGACGACCACGCTGGCCGCATTCACACCGGTCGCACCACCCAGAAGCTTGCCCTTTCCTCCGCTCATCCTCTCCAGGAAGTACGCACCCACCTGAGGCGCGAGACGCCCGGCGATCTCGCTCATCGGCGCCAGGAGCGGACGATGACCATCTCCGGTCTCCACCGTCTCATAGGCCAGACAGGTGGACCCGCTCTCGACGAGAGCCTTGGTCAGTACAGGATCAGGAGCCAGGTGTAGGAAGGTGAACAGGATATGTCTCGGCTCGAGCCGCAGGTATTCCTCCTGCAGTGGTTCCTTGACCTTGACTATGAGGTCCGCTTGGGCGAAGACGGCCTCCGCATCGGGCACGATGCGCGCGCCGGCAGCCACGTACGCCTCGTCGGGGAAGAAAGAACCTTCACCGGCTCCATGCTGCACCAGCACCTCGTGTCCACGGCTGGCCAACTCCTTCGTACCGGCAGGGGTGAGAGCGACCCGGTACTCGTCTTGCCGAATTTCGGTGGGCACTCCGACTCGCATATCAACCTTCCCTCAGGTAGTCGTGGGCCTGTCTCCCCGGATGAATCTGTCCACAAGGAGCAGAGTGGCCATGCTCTTGGCGTCCGGCACCCTTTCTAGATGTTCCAACAGTGATGTCAGCGGCAAACGTACCACGGAGAGGTTCTCGTCGTCATCAGGATCTTGCGGTACCTGCGTCAGCGAACGGGCGAGGTAGGCGTACAGCCTTTCGTTCACGAAACCCGGGGTCGAAAAGAACATACCTAGGAAGACCCATTCATCAGCAACAAGACCCACCTCCTCCCTGAGCTCTCGCTTGGCCGCCAACAACGGTTCTTCGTCCGGCTCCAAGCCACCCGCCGGTAGCTCCAGAAGATGGCGTCCGATGGCATGACGATACTGCCTGACTAGGTAGATCTGGTCGGCGGAGTCAAGGGCCGCCATAACAACCGCCCCTGGGTGCCGTACTATCTCTCTGGTTGCCGTGCGGCCCTGCGGTAGGGCGATCTCATCGACCTGCAGGGTCACTATCTTGCCCGTGTAGATGGTCCGCGAGGAAACGACCTCGGGGATGGTCTCCTCCATCCCTGCACTACCCTCAGGGGATCTCGCGTGACTCGTCACGACGGAGATCCCACAGGCTTCAGCCGGCCATCAAATTGGGGAGCCAGACGGATCAGACTCAAGACCAGGGAACAGAGTCGGTCGAGTTCGTCGAGGGAGACGTACTCGTCGGGGCTGTGCACCAGCATCATCCCTGCGGCCAGATTGATGGTGGGCAACCCGCGGGCGTTCAGGATGTTCGCATCGGAGCCTCCACCTGCAGTCATCAGGCGCGGCCGGATCCCCAGGGCTTCCACAGCGGCCTTGGCCAGCCGCACCGCAGGAGAGCGCCTGGTGAGCGTAAACGCGGGGAACTCGGTCACCAGACTGACGTCCAAGTCCACTCCCGTGTGGGCGGCGGCCTCTTGCACCGCATCCACCATGGCCGCGGCTACGCCGGCAAGCTTCTCCTCGTCGTGGCCGCGGCACTCGCCTTCTATCACACACCGCTCGGGCACGATATTCGTGGCTACACCGCCGCTGATGATCCCGATGTTGGCGCTCGTCTCCGAGTCGAGGCGACCGAGCTGCATGGCCTCGATCGCACGGGCTGCCGCCTGGATGGCGCTTCGTCCCCGTTCCGGTTCCAGACCGGCGTGGGCGGCTTGGCCGTTGAAGGTAGCCCGCAGCGTTCGCATGCTGGGGGCCTTGGATACCACTCCGCCCACTGGGCCGGAAGAATCGAGAACGGCCGCGATCGGGCTGGCCAGCGCATCGGCTGCCATATGCTTGACCCCCACGAGCCCGACCTCCTCCGAGACCGTGAAGAACAGCTCATACGTGGGGAACGGTTGCCCCGAGGCCTTCAACAACTCCGTTGCGTGCAAGAGCGCGGCCAGAGCCGCTTTGTCGTCACTCCCGAGGATGGTGCTCCGGGAATTCCGAAAGACTCCATCGTCCCCCAGCACCGGATCGATGGAATCGGTGGGCATGACCGTGTCCATGTGGGCGCCCAGGGCGAGATGGGGTTCTCCATCTCCGCCTTTGACCGTACACCAGAGGTTGCCCGTATCACCACCGGTGGCCGGCCCGGCACCATCTTCATAGACGTCTATGCCCAATTCTCCGAGTAAGGCGGTAACAGCGTCTGCCACCTGTCGCTCATTGCCGGAAGGGCTCTGAATACGGGTCAGCATGAGAAAGAGATCGGTGAGCCGCGCTCTGGAGGCGGCGCCAAGGGTAGTCACGCTACCGCCCCCTCGGACTCGCATCTTCCCGAGTCCGCCCCGTTCGGGCTTGTGTCACCCATACGCGCCACAGCGGCACCCACGAAGTCTCTGAAGAGTGGATGCGGACGGGTAGGACGGCTCTTGAACTCGGGGTGGAACTGGCAGGCGACGAACCAGGGGTGGTCGGCGAGCTCCACGATCTCTACCAGATAACCGTCTGGGGTAACGCCGCTGACCACCAGGCCCGCCTCCACCAGCCTATCCCGGTAGGTGTTGTTTAACTCATAGCGGTGCCGGTGGCGTTCGCTGATCAACTCCACCCCATAGGCCTCCCGGGCTCTGGTATTCTCATAGAGCATGGTGGGCGAGGCCCCGAGCCGCATGGTCCCCCCCATGTCGGAGACGCCCTTCTGCTCCGGCAGTAGATCGATCACCGGATATCGGGTCGCGGGATCGAACTCGGTGGAGTTGGCCCCCTCCATGCCGGCCACATGACGCGCGAACTCCGCTACCGCCATGTGCAACCCCAGACACAGACCGAGGTAGGGAACCTTGTTCTCCCGGGCATAGCGCACGGACAGGATCTTCCCCTCGATACCGCGGATCCCGAAGCCGCCGGGCACCAGGATTCCATCCACCGACTCCAACCGCGACGTGATCTCGCCTTCCCGCAAGGTCTCTGCATCCACCCATACGGTATCCAGATTGCGGCCGTGATAGGTGGCAGCGTGCCTCAAGGCTTCGATCACACTGAGATAGGCGTCGTGCAACTGCACGTACTTCCCGACCAAGGCGATGCGTACCGTGCCTGTGGCTGACTTCAGTCGCTCAACCAAGGAGAACCACTCATCCAGTTGGGGTGGCTCGGTCTCGAGTCCCAGCTTCTCGACGACCAAGCGGTCCAGCCCTTCATCACGGAGGTTCAAGGGCACGTAGTAGAGGTGCCGGGCGTCCACGCAGCTGACTACAGCCCGGGACTCCACGTCGGTGAACAGGGCAATCTTCTCCTTCAGCTCCGGACTGATGGGGCGATCCGACCGGCAGACGATGATATCGGGTTGGATACCGATGCTGCGGAGTTCGTTCACGCTATGCTGGGTCGGCTTGGTCTTCAGCTCTCCCGAAACGTTGATGAAGGGGATCAGAGTCACGTGAATGTAGATCACGTTCTGGCGGCCTATGTCGTTCCGGAACTGGCGGATGGCTTCCAAGAACGGCAGGCTCTCGATGTCTCCCACCGTTCCGCCGATCTCGGTGATGACCACGTCCACGTCGGGCTTGCGGGCCACGCGGGCGACGCGTTCCTTGATCTCGTTGGTCACGTGAGGAATGACCTGCACCGTGCCGCCAAGGTAGTCACCTCGACGCTCCTTGCGAATCACATTGTAGTAGACCGACCCGGCAGTCACATTCGAGTCTTGGGTCAGATTCTCATCCACGAACCGTTCGTAGTGACCCAGATCGAGATCGGTCTCCGCCCCGTCGTCAGTGACGAAGACCTCACCGTGTTGAAAGGGACTCATCGTGCCCGGATCTACGTTCAGATACGGATCGAACTTCTGGATCACCACCCGCAGACCGCGGCTCTTAAGGAGGCGGCCCAGGGACGCCGCGGTAATACCCTTACCGAGGGAAGAAACCACGCCGCCCGTTACGAATACGTGTTTGGCCATGCTCACCTCTGCCGCTCTTTCGTGGGATCCGGCGCGGCGCATGGCTGTTGGGCCCGCGCCTGTCCTAGTCTAGCAGTCCTCCAAGTGCTCTGTCGCGCAGATCTCGGGCATGGGCCAGCGCTTCAGTGTCGCCGGGACGGCCCCCCAACATGCGGCACAACTCCTCCACCACTTCGTCCCCGGTCAGTGCCGTGAGACGCGTGACCGTATCTCCCTGCGCCGTGATCTTGTCGATGACGTAGTGCTGGGCGGCCAAAGCCGCCACCTGAGGCAGATGCGTAACCACGATCAACTGAGAGTGGCCGGCCAGCTCGCGTAGCTTGTTACCGACTACCACCGCGGTCCGCCCACCGATACCGGCGTCGATTTCGTCGAATACGAGCGTTTCGTTCCCACCCACGCCGGCCAGCGCACACTTGATGGCAAGCAGGACCCTGGAGAGCTCCCCACCGGAAGCGGTCCGCCCCAGATTACGGGGGACCTGCCCGGGATTGGCCACAAGGAGGAACTCCACGGTCTCAGCCCCCGATTCGCGTAGGCCCTCCCAGTTCGTGGCGGAACTGAGAGAGACACGTAGCTCTGCCGACGGCATCCCCAGGCTCTCCAATTGCGCCGCGACGGCCTTCTCGAGCAGAGGAGCGGTTTTGCGGCGTCTGTCGGTCAGAGTGGCGGCTAGGGAGAGGGCGCGCGCGACGTACGTCGCGCGCGCCTCTTCCAGCTCTTCCAGGTCCATTCCCTCCTGCTCCAAAGTCATCAGTCGCTCGGCTGCAGCACTGCACTGCGCCAGGGCGGATTCGGTAGACCCACCATACTTGCGCGCGAGATCGGTGTAGGTCTTCAGCCGGTCGTTCACAGCAGCCAGGCGCTCGGGGTCGACCGATATCCGCGACACGTAGCCATGGAGGTCACGAGCAAGTTCGGCAGTTTGGTATTGCACCTCAGTCAGACCGGCGGTGATCCGGTCCAGGTCAGGATCGACAGAGGATACGGCTGCCAGTTGCTGCACCGCCTGCGCGAGAAGCGTGGTCACATCGGGTGTATCGGTCTCCCCGCCGAGGACGGCCCCCGCGGAACCCACACTTCGAAGCAGTTCTTCCGCCCGGGACAGCATGCGCTGCTCCATCGCCAGAGATCGCTCCTCCTCAAGAGAGAGACGAGCATCCCCCAGTTCCTTCACCTGGAAGCGGAGGAGTTGCAGCTCTCTCTCCCGGGATCCCTCGCGGGCTCTTGCTTGCTCGAGACGCCGCCCTGCCTCCCGAGCCTCGGCGTATACCTCTCTGAAGTCGTAGGCGAGTTCGGTCACACCTGCCCCGGCCCATTGGTCGAGAACGCTCAGCTGATAGTGCGGGTCGAGGAGCCGTCTGTACTCATGCTGCCCGGCAAACGAGAGCAGGCCACTGATGGCCGACCCCATCGCCCCGAGTGTGACCACGGTGTCGTTCAGAAAGCACCGATTGCGGCCCTGCTTGCCCAGACGGCGCGATACGATGAACTCACCCGCCTCCACGCCGCCGAGCAGTTCCTGCACATCGGGCGGGATCTCCTCAATGTCGCGTTCATCGAGGTCGAACACCGCTTGGATGAGCGCCTCCGAGCCCACCTTGCCCACCAGCCCATCCTCGGCCCTCTCGCCCATCAGCAGCCCGAGCGCCCGGGTCAGCAAGGTCTTACCCGCCCCGGTCTCACCGGTAAGGACGTTCAGACCCGGCTTGAACTCAAGGACCGCATCTTCGATGAGCACGAAGTTCCGGATGGTGAGGGAGGCGAGCAAGCCGGCGCCTTCCCTACAAGAGACGGTCGCGGAAGTGGTGGTACAGACTGTCGCCTTCCAGAAGGGCCAGGGACGTCATCCCCGGCGTGGTCCTGATGCGTACCACGGTGCCGGGCGGCAACATCGCCATCCTCTGGCCGTCTATGTCCAGGCAGCTGACACCCTCATCGTCGGTATTGGTGATCTCTAGAACGTCCTGGGGTGCCGCGACTACCGGACGCACACCCACCGCATGCGGGGCCACCAGACTGATCACGTATGCGTCTACGGATATTCCCAGCAGAGGGCCACCCGCTGCCAGACTGTATGCCGAAGAGCCCGCCGGTGTACTAACCACAACGCCGTCACAGAGAACCTCGAACATCGTCACCCCGTTGATGCACAAGGCCAGAGACCCCGCGTGCGAGCTGTCCCCCTTCCCGACGACGACATCATTGGTGGCCGTGAAGGTCTGTCCGCCCACCGTCGCCTCCAACCCCAACAAGGGGTACTCTTTGTATTCACCGGCCAGCAGTCTGCTCAAGCCGTCGGTCACTTCATCCTTGTCGATGGTGGTGAGGAACCCCACTCTACCGAGATTGACCCCTGCCACCGGTATGGAGAGGTTGCGGGTCAGGTGGAAAGCCCTCAGCATCGTCCCATCGCCCCCCAAAACAAGGCAGAGGCCCACTCCTCGCAGGTCTTTCGACCCTGCCGCCAGCAAAGCTCCCCCATTAGCGCCCAGGACCTCACCATGTTTGGCCCATTCGTTGGCAGGAGCCAGCACCTCGACGCCTCGGCCGGCAAAGAAGCTCAGGGACTTCTTGAGTGCCTCACAGGCCACATCGGAGTCTCCGTGCGTCAGTATGACGACCCGGTCGACCTCACGCTTCATGTAATCGCTCCCCGGGCAGGCGTGTCTGTCTCCTCTAGTATCTCTTCCACCATAGCTACCAGCCTATCAAGTCCAACAGCATTGTCCACACCGCGACCTGCGTGCATGAAGAACTCCTGATTGCCGTCCGCCCCGCGGAGCCCGGACCGGCATACTCCGATGACATCCAACTCTGCCTTCTCTATCATGAACCGCCCGCAGTCCACAAGCACCTGACGATGCACAGACGGATTCCGCACAATGCCTCCCTTGCCCACCTGTCGCGGCCCGGCCTCGAATTGGGGTTTGACGAGGATCAACCCTTCGAATCGGGGAGTGAGACACCCGACCACAGCCGGCAGGATCTTGGTCACCGAGATAAACGACACATCCATCGTCAAGAAATCGGCCAGGTAGGGCAGTTGATCCGCTGTGAGGTAGCGGGCGTTGACCTTCTCCAAGACCGATACCCGGGCGTCAGTCCGGAGTCGCATGTCCAGTTGTCCCCGTCCCACATCCAAGGCGATGACCCTGGCCGCGCCGCGTTGAAGGAGACAGTCGACGAAACCTCCCGTAGAGGCCCCCACATCCAGCACCGAGGCTCCGCCCACGTCGACTCCGAGCACATCCAGGGCATGAGCCAGCTTCTCGCCGGCTCGGGAGACAAAGCGCGGCCGGTCCTTGACGGTGATCTCAGCATCTGCCGCCACCGCTGTGCCCGCCTTGTCGCTTACCCGGCCTTCTACCGACACCAGCCCGGCCATGATCAACCCCCGGGCGGCACTGCGGCTTGCAGCTAGGCCTCGGGCCACCATGGCCTCGTCCAACCGGATGCGCGTGGGCGCGCCCACGCGCGCTCAGCCTCCGAGCGACGGAGTCTTCCCGGCGAGCCCCAGCAGGCGCGCTGCCTGGGCGCTCAAACCCTCGGCAGTAAGACCCACGTCCCTCCGGATTGTCTCCACTGGGCCGTGACCCACGAAAGCGTCGGGGAGGCCGGCCCTGGCCACAGGCCGGCTGATCCCCTCATCTGCCATGAATTCCAGGATGCTCGAGCCGAAACCTCCCGCGAGGACATTGTCTTCGACCGTGACCACGGCTCGGTACGACCGAAGAAGTCGTTCCAGCGTGGCGGTCTCCAGGGGTCGGATCCGTTTGACTCCGGCTACGCCGGCGGATATGCCCTGTCCGATGAGTCGGTCCGCTGCTTCTTCCGCAAGTCTGATCACCGGTCCTGCCCCGACGAAGAGAACATCGGTTCCTTCCCGTAGCACGTCTATCCACGGGCCCGCCAGAGGCTTGATCGGGGACGCCAAGGGCACTCCGACGCCGGGGGAGCGCGGATACCTGATCACCGAGGGGCTGTCCATCTGCAGCGCGGTCGCCAGCAGCCGCTGCAGTTCCCCCTCATCCTTGGGGACGAAGATCGTGAGGCCGGGGATCAATCTGAGATAAGACAGGTCGAAAGCGCCGTGATGAGTAGGACCGTCGGCTCCTACCAGGCCGGCTCTATCCACCGCGAACACTACCGGTAGCCGCTGGAGACACACGTCCTGGATCACCTGATCGAAGGCCCGCTGCAAGAAGGTGGAGTACAGGGCGACGACCGGCCGCTTGCCCGCCACCGCCAGCCCGGCAGCGAATCCCACCGCGTGCGCTTCGGCGATGCCCACATCGAAGAATCGGTCGGGAAAAGCCTCTTTGAGCAGATCGAGCCCCGTACCGGAGGCCATGGCTGCAGTGATCCCCACCACTCGTTCGTCTGCCCGCGCGAGCTGCACCATAGCCTCTCCGAACGCCCGGGTGAAGCTGGTCGGACCTTCCGCATCGAGGCATTCCCCTGTCGAGACCGAGAACCTGGGCGTGCCGTGGTAGCGCCCAGGCTGCTTCTCAGCGGGCTCATAACCCTTGCCCTTGACCGTCTGGCAGTGCAGTAGCACCGGCCTATTCAGCGCCAGGGAGCGTCTGATACTGCCTCGCAAATCCTCGATACTGTGACCGTCCACTACCCCCACGTAGGTGAAGCCCAGCTCCTCGAAGAGCATCCCTGGGACCACCGCCGCCTTGATACTGTCCTTGATCTGCTCGTTGACGGTAGCCATGAAATCCCCTACACCGGGAAGCCGCTGCAGGCGTCTCTCCAGGTCACGCCGCAATCGGTATAGAGTCGGATCGGTGCGCAGTCGCGAGAGATAGGCGCTCATCGCGCCGACGTTGCGTTCGATGGACATGGTGTTGTCGTTGAGTATCACAAGAAGCGGCGTACTCAGATGACCCGCATGATTGAGGGCCTCGTAGGCCATGCCCCCGGTGAGGGCCCCGTCTCCTATTACCGCCACCACACGGCCCGGGCTGCCGGTCCCGGCCGGTACAGCAGGTGCGATCCCCGCCTCCCCGGCCGTCGCGGATTCACTGAGCAGTCCATCCGGTGTCTCCCCCAACAACCTGCCCTGCGCGATCCCCACAGCCGCACTGATCGAGGTGCTGGCATGGCCTGTGCTGTAGATGTCGAACGGGCTCTCTTCCCTGCTTGGGAACCCTGACAACCCACCATAGGTGCGGATGGACCGGAATGCGCCCAATCGGCCGGTGAGCAGCTTGTGCGCGTACGATTGATGCCCCACGTCCCAGATGATCGCATCCTTGGGTGCCTCAAGCTCCGCATGGAGGGCAACCGTCAACTCAACCACTCCGAGGCTCGCCCCCAGGTGGCCGCCGTTCTGGGATATGGTGTCTATGATCTCTTGCCTGACCTCGACGGCGACCTGACGCAAAGAAGCCGCGTCCAGGTTTCTTAGGTCACCCGGCAGATCAAGTCTGTCTATCATCCTGCCCGCGGACCCGGTCACGGTTGTTCTTCTTCCTGAGAGCGCCTACCCGGCTCCAGCCCCCGTGTATACGCCTCGATGGAGCCAAGAACTCCGTTGACCAGAGCGCTCGCTTCAGCGGAGCAATACCGCTTGGCCAACGTCACAGCCTCGTCGATGATCACGGCTTCCGGCGTCCCTTTCTCGAACAACAACTCATACGCGGAGACCCGGAGAACGGACCGCTCCAATACGCCGAGGCGCTGCAGCGTCCATCCCTCGAGGTGCCGGTCCAAGAGTCCGTCGACCGTTTCCAGATGCTGAATCGTCCCCATGAGCAGATCGGTTGCGTACTCGTCCGCCTCGCCGTCCATGGAGCCCGCAAGCGCGGCCTCAGGGCTTGCCTTGAGGAGGTCCAGCCTATAGAGGGCGAAGACGGCCTGCCGTCGCGCAGTTCTTCGACCAACCGCCATACTCGCCCAGATCAACCATCCGCCGGAAAGACGCCGCCGAACACGATGTCAACCGCGGGGACCGCGAGCCCGGTCATTTGCGTCAGGGCCCTGATGATCTTCTGCTGGGCTTCAACCGCAAGAGAAGGCAGGTGCTCGCCCAGACGTGCATCGAGATGCACGGTAACGCGGCACTCCTGGTCTTCGACTCCCACCTCCACGGAGTGGGTGCGCATTAGCGGCAGTGGTGAATGGATCCGCAGGCGGCCGTCGTCCTCCAAAGAACCCCTCACGATTGCTTCCAGAACGGATGTGGATATTTGGTATTCCGTCATTTCCCGTCCTTCAGGCTCGCGTCACATATTCTCTCGAGCGAGTGTCTATGCGCACCACTTCTCCAGGCTCGATGAAAAGAGGAACCTGCACCGAGGCGCCGGTCTCCAGAACGGCCTCCTTTGAGCCGCCGGACACCGTGTCTCCCCTCACACCCGCGGCGGTCTCCACTATCTTCAGGTCGACAAACGTGGGCAGTTCTACGTCGAATGGTTCCCCGTCGATGTAGACCACGTCGACCTGCATGTTGATGGTCATCAGATCGAAACGTCCCTCCAGCAAACTCTTGGGCAGCGCCAGCTGCTCGAACGATTCCGCATCCATAAAGACGACCTGGTCCGGCTCGTCGTAGAGGTAGGTCATCGGGCGACTCTCGGTCCGGAGCTGCTCGAATTTCTGTTCGGGCCGGAATGTCCGGTCGACGAGAGCTCCTGTGGAGACGTTTCGCAGCTTCGTGCGCACAAAGGCTCCGCCCTTGCCGGGCTTCACATGCTGGAATTCGGCGATGCGGTACGTATCGCCCTCGTACCGGATGGTCATACCTACTTTGAACTGATTCGTCGAGATCACGCGCCCAGCCTCCAGCGACTGCGATTTACCCTGATGAGCGAGCCACCTTCAATGGGGTGACGGTGCATTCTACTACACCTCAAGGCACCTCGCCGCGCGCACCTCGCCCGTCAGCGTTCCTCGTCCAGAGCGATCAGGCGTCTTACTGCTTCCACATATCCCTCCGGGCCTTTCCCGGAGACGGTGAAGGTGGCCACAGACGAAACCACAGACCGGCTGCGCCATTCCTCCCTCGACGAGATGTCGGAGAGATGCACCTCGGCGACCGGGCAGTGCACTAGTTCGAGCGCGTCATGGATCGCGTAGCTGTAGTGAGTCCAGGCTCCCGGATTGACGAGCAGAGCGGCTTCATCACGGTACTGATGCAGGTACTCCACATAGACGCCCTCATGATTAGTCTGCAGGCAGAGACAACCCCAGCCCGCCCTCTCCGCCTCGTCGGTCACGATACGTTCTAGCTCGGGCAAAGTAATGGTGCCGTAGTGCTCCACGGGACGTTCCCCCAGGAGATCCAAGTTGGGCCCATGGAGCACCACCAGCCGCCTCACAAGACTGCTCAATCCTCGATCACCTCCATGGCTTCGACAAGCGCATCGAGCGGCACCTCTAGGCCCCACACCGGCTGGCCGACGGCCCTCAGACCGACGAAACCCGTGGAACCCGCGACGGCCTTCTTGTCATGAGCCATCGCTGCGCGGATGGCCTCTGCCCGAGGTAACCTTATCGAGGTGGGCAGGCCGAGAGCCGCGAGCAGCTCCCCGGTGCGTCGTCTTACCGAGCGGTCCAATCCCAGTGTTCGTTCACTGACGGCGAGCGCCACCAGCAGCCCCAGAGCTACCGCGTGTCCATGGCCGAGCGTGCCGTATCCGACTGCCGCCTCCAGGGCGTGCGCAGTGGTGTGCCCCAGGTTGAGAACCGCCCGCCTGCCGCTTTCCCGTTCGTCATCTTCGACCACAGCTGCTTTGAAGTTCACGTTTGTCTTGACGATGTCGTTAAGCGTGTCCAGGTCTCGGTCAACGATTCTCGGAGCTGCCGCCTCCAGGCAGCGAAAGGCTTCTTCGGAGATCAGGAGCGCGTGCTTGGCAACCTCTCCCAGACCGTTCCGGTATTCATAGTCAGGCAGCGTCCTCAGTGTCTGCGGATCGATGATCACCAAGTCGGGTTGGTAGAAAGACCCGACCAGGTTCTTCCCGGCGGCCAGATTGACGGCGGTCTTGCCCCCCACGCTGGAGTCCACTTGCGCGAGCAGACTGGTGGGCACCTGCCAGAGCGATACGCCCCTGTGATAAGTGGCCGCGACGAATCCCCCCAGATCGCCGACCACGCCTCCTCCCAACGCCACGAGCACATCGTCCCGTCGGGCACCTTCAGCTGCAAGCCACTCCCAGCACTCCTCGAGATGGCGGACGCTCTTGGTGGTCTCCCCAGGTGAAAGGATCTTAGTACTCTCCGCTGCGCAGAGCCCGAGGGCCGACGACACCTGTTCCCCCCAGGAATCCATGACGTTCCTATCGGTGAGCAAGCGCAGACTCGCTCCCTTCTCGCGTACCGACCGGGCCTCACCGGCCAGGAGGTCCAGAGCGTTCTTACCGCCGAGGACCAGAGAAGACCTTTGGATCGTGGCCACGCGCCTCCCCCAAATGCTTCCCCAGTGTTCACCTGCAGTCCGCACGAGGGCGGCGATATCTCCCGCCACCTCTTCGACGTCTCTCCCTGCGACCGGCATCACGATGTCCGCACATGATTCGTAAGTGGACTTCCGTCGTGCCCACAGCGCGTCGAAGTCGCCCCGGTCGGCCGCTAAGGGGCGATCGCTACCCTCCACTCGGGCCCAGGCCTCCTCCGGGTCGACGGATAGGAGCACAAGACCGCCCTTCCGCCGGAGTTGTCCGACCGCTCCCGGACTCTCCAGCGTACCTCCGCCGAGAGCTAACACTAGGCCCCCTGTGCGCTTCTGGTCCGGCAAGGTCTCCAGCAACTCGCACTCCTTGGACCGGAAGGCAGCCTCCCCGTGATCGGCGAAGAATTGGCTGATGCCACACCCTGTCAACCGCACGAACTCCTGGTCGAGGTCCACGAATTCCCAGCCCAGCATTTTGGCAACAGCTTCTCCTACCGAGGTCTTGCCACTGCCCATGAATCCTGTCAATGCTAGGAACGCCGCCACAAACCTCGCTCCTCCAGAACTGCTGCGTACGAGCGGACATTCGCCAAGAACTCCGGCACGCTGTCTCCCCCGAACTTCTCGAGATAGGCAGAGGCCAGTACCTGAGCGGCCATCGCCTCCCCTACCACCCGTGCTGCAGGTACGGCGGTGATGTCGCTGCGCTCGACGTGGGCTGGAGTCGGCTTCATCGTGGTCGTGTCCACAGACGGAAGCGGCGTGGTCAGCGTTGGTATGGGCTTCATGGCAGCACGCAAGACTATGGGCATGCCCGTGGTCATACCTCCCTCGAGGCCGGCCGCTCGATTTGTCTTCCGCGCGATCCAACTCCCTGCCCCGTCGGTCCGCAGTTCCAGGGGATCGTGCACCTCAGAACCAGACTTGGAGGCGTTCTCGAATCCAGCCCCCAGCTCCACCCCTTTGATCGCCGGGATGCTGCCAAGAGCGCCCAGCAGGCGCCCGCTTAGCCGGTCGGCCATGCTCGCATAGCCACCAAGGCCAGGACACATGCCCCAGCACCAGACCTCGAAGATGCCTCCCAGCGACTCACCTCGTTCTCGGGCCACGTCGACGGCCGCTCGCATCCTCTCTGACACAGCCACGTCATCACAGCCCAGCGAGGAGACCTCGACAGCGTCCCAATCGATAGCCTGAGGATCGACCAGGGAGCCATTGGTGGCGACCGCGATGTCTCCAATGCGGATGACTCTCGCGCGCACGGACACACCCACCTCTGCAAGAAAGCGTTTGCAGACGGCTCCTGCGGCCACCCGACCTACCGTCTCGCGGGCACTAGCTCGTTCAAGGACATCACGGATATCGGAGGTGGCGTACTTCGCCATGCCCGGCAGATCGGCATGGCCGGGACGAGGCACCGTCACAGGCGCACCGCGGTCCGCCTGAGCGGGGGCGGGCTCAGCCGACATCACATCAAGCCAATTGACATGGTCTTGATTCTCTACCAGGATGCAAATAGGACTGCCGAGTGTGCGCCCTTGCCGTACCCCGCTCAAGAACCGGCATGCATCGCCTTCGATGGCCATGCGAGCGCCGCGGCCGTAGCCTTTCCTCCGACGCGAGAGTTCCATATCCACATCGGCGCTCCGTAGGGCGAGGCCTGCGGGGATCCCCTCCACAACGCAGACCTCAGCCGGTCCGTGCGATTCGCCTGCTGTGGTCACGCGGAGTTGAGTCACCATCGCCTCCTTGCAGTGGCGGCTCCAGCCAGGCCGCCGTCAACCGCAGCAAAGACGGCCAACGGCACCCCGGCGACGTTACTCGTAGACGACCTGCCCCGCCGACAGTGTGAGGGTCTCACTCCCGTGCAGCAGTGTGGCCACCTTGCTTGAGGAGCTCAAATCGAGCACTTTGATCTGTCCCCAGCTAGTGGACACCACATCGCCCACCCGCCTATCTTTATAGACGCTCCCATCCACCTGGAGCGTCACCGCGGGCGCACCATTGACCTCACTCACCGACAGCACCTTCAGAGTATGAACGTGGGGTGCCGTGGTGGTTGTCGTGGAGGGAGGCTTGGTGCTGGTCGTCGTCCCGGGCCACTTGGTGGTGGTCGTAGGCCGGTAGATGGTCGTCGGACTGTATCTCGTGGTAGTGGGAGAGTACCGAGAGGTCGTTGTGGTTGACTGTTGCTGACCTCCGGGAGAGGTGGTGTTCGTGGTGCTCACGGTGGTACTGACTTCGACAGCCTGCTGTATGAAAGGATCCTTGCTCTTGAAAGTCGACAGCTCCTCGGCATCAGCTGTAGTCAGTCCTTGAGCAAGTGCCGCCACCGTAGGAGTGGGCGTGATGCGCTGTCGCTGAGACGGCTCCGTGGCCGAGCCATTCGTGTCGTCTCCTCCGCATCCGATGAAGAGCAGGCCCAGCCCTGCCAACACCAGCAGCGCCGCGACAAAACGTCTGTATGTCCTTGGACTTCTTCTCATATCAGCCCCAACCATCCATCTCTGACCCCCTCGCTCACTGCTCATCCGAGGTGGTCGCGGTCTCGTCCGTTGTGACGGTGGCCGGTTGGACCGGGACAGGTACCCCACTCTCGCCTCCGGCCAAGAAAGCGTACATAGTCATACTGACTGAGAGCTCGGGACTGACCCCGGCCCCCGTGGCCTCCTGCGCTCCACCCAAGGCCAGCTGAAGGTCCTTGACCGCCAGCAGTCTGCCTGGCCCAGAAACCATCTGCTCAGCCCGCCAGACGAAATCGCTGATATCGAAGAAGGTTCCGCTGAACTCCAGATTCAGGGGCAGAATCCGGTAGTCTGCCTTCTCGGATTCTTGGGCGTTGCCCGGGGTTACGGCGATGAACCGTATACCAGATTGATCGGCCAGGTCCTGAATCTGCAGCAGCAGACTGGGCACCTCCTCTGTGGTCGGCATCATCTTCGCCAGTTCCAGAAGCCGAGCCTGGTTCTTCCGCCCCTCTTCGCGGGTGGCTTCCGCCTGCGCCAGTTTCATCTGAGCCTGGGACAGTCGCGTCTGCTCTTCTTCTATCTGGGTCTCCGTCGCGGCAATGTCATCACGGATGGGATCGAGCAGGAAGAACCACACCAGAAGGGCGACGACTACAACCGCGAGAGCGATCAGCACCATGCGGACTCGGTTGGTCACAGCCCCTCCACCTCCACCTGGCTCACCGGAAGAGGTGCCTCAGGATCCTGAGTATTCGTGATCAGTGCGTCGATGGAGAACGATTTCGTCTTCCCGGTTTCGCTCGCATCACCCGCAGCGCCCAGGTCGACATCGGCAAACGCCTTGATCAGCTGCAGGCGAACCAGGAACTGCGCGACGTCTTCAAACGTGTACGTAGACCCTTCGATGGACAACCGTCCACCCTCGGTCGCCTGGCTTCCCCCACCCGAAGCGATCACAGCCGTGGGTTCCGCAGCGGAGAGATTGAGACTTTGGAACCATACTTCCTCCGGTACCACCAAGCTGACACCATCCAGAACGTCGGTGACCAGCGTCCGGCCGGCGTATACCGCCTGTACCACCTGCTCCATCCTCGCTCTTCGGGCGGCAAGGACCTCATACTGCGCAAGAGTAGCCGCCTGGCTCTCAACAAGTTCTCTTTGCTGCCGAACGTCGGCCAGTTCTCGCTCGCGATCGTCCAGCGTATTCCCAAGCAGATAGTAGGTCAGGCCGAGGGCGAAAAGAACGATGATCACGCCGGCCACCAGACCCAACATGCCGAAGTTAGTCGTTGTGCGTGCCCTCTCGGAAGCGGGTACCAGATTGATGCGCCGGGCCAAATCAGTCCTCCTCGGGGAGAGCCAAGCCAACGGCTATCGACAGATATGGAGCCATCAATGCTAAGGAGGCATCGGGGACTTTGGAGGCATTCTCCGCCACGTGCACAAGGGGATTGCCGATAGTGACCTTAATATCAAGAGCCTCCGCCAGATGCGCGTCAAGATTTCTGACCAAGGCTCCACGCCCACTCAGGATCAACTCGGTGGCAGGGACTGCCGACGGTTGCCCCTGATAGTAGTGCAGGGACCGCCGGATCTCATCGCTGAGTTCCGAAGCCGGGCCGAGAAGCCTTTCACGAGCCTCCTCCACAGCTTCGTCCGCGAAAACCCCCTCTTCCACTGGTAATGGTCCGGGCAGCCCAACGTGCTGCACCAGGCCCTGCGCATCTTCGCTCGGTATGCCCAAATGCTCGCCGAGGACCCGGGTGAAACGGTCACTCGAGAAGTTGATGATACGGGTGAACTTGAGGGATCCCCCCACAGCGACTACCAACGTTGATACGGACGACGATATGTCCGCGATCGCACGGCACACAACGCCCTGAGAAGCCTCGGGGAGAACCGACGGCTGCGGTACGAGAGCTCGCACCAGGGCCATGCTGGAGATGTCGATGCCGGCGACCTTGAGACCGGCCTGTCTGACCGCGGCCGTGAACATGGAGATCATTGTACTTTGAGCGGCTACGAGAAGGACCTCCTGACGCGAGGCACCATCCGCACTCACACTCTTGCCGACTACCTGGAAATCCAGCACCGCCTCTTCAACGGGGATGGGTATGTAGTCCTGAGCCTGGAACTCGATGGCCCCACGTAGCTCCTCCTCGGTCATCTCAGGCATGTCGATATTCCTGACGATGACCTTCTGGTTGCCCACCGCCAGCACTACGGGCCGTCCACGCAACTTGTACTGGCCGGCGAACGCCTTGAGTTCGCGGGCGAGAAGATCGACATCAACGACCTCCCCGTCGACGACCAGCCCGTCAGAGAGAGGCCACTCGTAACAGCCCCTTAGTTTCAGACGCCCGGCGTTACCGCTCACTTGCAGAGCAAGAAGACTCGATCCGCCGATGTCAAGGGCCAGTTGCCCCGTTCCCGAAAGGCTTAGTCCCACCCACTCACCTCACTCGTACGCCCACAGCAGTCATCAGTCTATACTTCAAGGCCCGTCTGTGAAAGTACCCCGTCCACTCATGCTCAACTCTAACATGTAAATGCTTGCCTATGGACATTTCTAAGTCCCGGTTGGAATTCCTCTCTAGCTGTAAAGACTTTGATAGTTGCGCAAGATGGTCTCTCCGAGTAGAACGGCCAAGACCGCTCCCAGTGCCAGATAGGGACCGAAAGGGATCTTGGCTTTGCGCGAGCGCTTCTGAACCACCATCATGTAGATTCCCGCGATGCTTCCGAAGAGGAAGGCGGCGAACAGGGCGACCATCACATGGGCGCCCAGCACGGCCCCCATGAAGAGGGCCATCTTGATGTCTCCGGGCCCCATACCTCCCGGCCATAGCATGGCCAAGACAAGCATGAAGGCGGCTGCTCCCAAACTGCCGGCCACATATACCCACCATCTCTGGGGCTCAAGTGCGACGGATGCAATCAGCCCCAGCAGCGCTCCCGGAAGTACGATCTTATTGGGAATGATCATGTGGTCGTAGTCGATGAAGGCGATGGCGACCATGGCAGCGATGAACGCCCACGCCACTAGTACCGGCCAGGTCAGACCGAAGCGCCACATTGCAAGGAGGAAAGCCAAGCCGGTAATGGCCTCGACCAGTGGATACCGGCAAGAAATCCGCATTTGGCACGCGCGGCACCGTCCTCGCAATACAAGCCAGCTCAAAACCGGGATGTTGTCGTAACAGTGGATGCTTGTACCGCAACCGGGACAACGCGATCCCGGCCGTATGAGGGACTCGTGCCGCGGCAGGCGATAGATCACCACGTTGAGGAAGCTGCCGAGAACAAGGCCCAGCAGCAAAGAGAATGCGTATACCACGTAAGGCAAGAGGCCTCCCTGGAGATTTGTGCGCCACGTACCTATATCGGCCCTTTTGGACCGCGGCTTAACGTCTTATCCCACGGGAGTCAGCTTAGTCGCCGAGAATGGAGAGGTCGATACGACTTTGGTTCGAGGGTCGGTCGCGTGGACCACGCGATCTGCAAACTAGCTAAGCCACCCCCCGGCCTTGAGCGCGGTACGCAGAATCTCCTGCCCGGCCGGCGTCATCCGCTCCAGTGGGGGACGCAGCGGACCCGCCGGAAGGCCCAGCCACTCGAGGGCCTGTTTGACCGGAGTCGGGTTGGGCTCGACGAAGAGCGCATCCACCACGTCCATTATGCGGTAGTGGATGTCGCGTGCCTCGCTCAAGCGGCCGCTCCACACCGCGTCGCACATGGCCTTGACCTCCCGCCCCACCACGTGCGCTACGGCGGCGATGGCGCCCGCGCTCCCATGACAGAGCAACGTGAAGGTCATGATGTCCTCACCGCAGTAGATCTTGAAAGTCTCTGGATCGGTAGAGCGGTAGATCATCATCGTCTGATGGACGTCGTTCGAACAATCCTTGAGTCCGATCACATTGGGCGTGGCTTCCCAGAGCCGGGCGATGGTCTGAGGCTCGATATTGCGGCCTGTCCTCCCGGGGATGTTATAGATGATGAGCGGGAGCCTGGAGGCTTCGGCGATGGCCGAATAGTGGTTGAAGATACCTTCTTGGGTGGGTTTGTTGTAATAGGGACCCACCTGCAGCGTCGCGTCCGCCCCCACCTCCTGAGCCATCCTGGTCAACTGGACCGCCTCCTGCGTGGAATTCGATCCTGCCGACGCTATGACCGGAACGCGCCCCTTGCAGCGGTCCACTACAGTGCGGATGACGTCTACGTGCTCACGGTATGACAAGGTCGGCGATTCCCCGGTGGTTCCGCAGGGCAGCAAGGCATCGCAGCCCACTTCTTCGATGAAGTAGTCCACGAGCGTCGCGAGACCCTCGTAATCAACGCTGAGATCAGCCTTGAAAGGGGTGATAAGTGGAACGATGACTCCGCGGACGTCCCATTCGGTCTTCTTCATAACTGCACTTCCCTCCGCCTGGCTGAGGTTTGCCTGCGACGTTACCCCGCAGCCATTATAGGGGCTCAGGTCTGCGAGACAAACCCGCGACCCCGCGCGACCGCCCAAAAGAAAGGGACTTATATACTTGACAAACCACGGCTCAGGGCATATACTTAACACACCAAGAGAGAACGGGGTGTGTGATGAGTGTTCTAGACAGCGAATTCTTCAAGGATGACGAAGCTGCAAGACAGCATCTTGAGGCGATCCGCTGGCCGAATGGTCCGGTCTGCCCTCACTGTGGGTGCATGGACAACATCAAGAAGCTGGAAGGCAAGAGCCATCGCCCTGGCCTCTACAAGTGCAATGACTGTCGCAAGCAGTTCACGGTGACAGTCGGAACGCTATTCGAGCGGAGCCGGATACCTCTTCATAAGTGGTTCCTTGCTGTCTACTTCCTCTGCTCCAGCAAGAAGGGCATGAGCAGCCACCAGCTACACCGGATGTTAGGCGTCACCTACAAGACGGCTTGGTTCATGACTCACCGTATCCGCGAAGCCATGCGTGATAGCGCCGGGTTCGATCTCATGGGCGGCAACGGCGGGACTGTGGAAGTTGACGAGACGTTCTGGGGCAACCGCAAGCCGAGGGGACAGAAGAAGGGTCGCGGGTATGCTCACAAGGAGAAGATCCTCTCCTTGGTGGAACGTGAGGGTGGCAGGGTTCGGTCCTATCATGTGGAACGGGTAAATGCGGCGACTTTGGCCCCGATCATGCGGGAGCAGATAGCCCAGGACAGCCGGATCATGACCGACGAGGCTTCTCAGTACACGAAGGTTGGCCGGGAGTTTGCGGACCACGGCGTTGTGAGCCACGGCATCGGGGAGTATGTCCAGGGTAACGTTCATACTAATACCATTGAGGGATACTTCTCTGTTATGAAGCGGGGACTTACAGGCACCTACCACCACGTGAGCAAGCAGCACTTGAAGCGCTACCTGTCTGAGTTCGATTTCCGGTACAACTATCGGGCCGTAGACGACCTGGAGCGGACGGTGTACGCTATGAGAGGAATCTCAGGGAAGCGGCTACTCTACTCAGCACCGATCGCCAAGGCATGAGATGAGACCATGCAGGTGCTCATCTCAAAGGGGAGGAAGCGAACCGAAAGGGTGACAGACATGATTGAGACAACGATAGACTTCACTGGCACAGGTGCTATAGACGAGATGATTCTGTATGTGGCCAAACAATCCGAGTGTGACCGAGACTTCGGTGCCGTGAAACTGCAGAAGATTCTGTTTCGAGCGGATTTCTTGCACTACGCGAAGTACGGTCGGTCTATCAGCGGGGGCAAGTATCGCAAGCGAGATAAAGGCCCCGTACTATCGGTGTACAAGCCTGTTGAGACGAAGCTTCTGAACCGCGGCGATGTGCGTATCGACCGAGTGGAGCGTGGCCCTCATATTCAGAAGCGACTGGTGGCTCTCCGGGAGCCCGATCTTTCCAGGCTAACTGGTGCAGCAATAAAGATCATCGACCAAGCAATCGCAAGTATGGCTGGCATGAACGCGAAGGATGCAAGTGATTGGTCACATAACTTCGTGGGTTGGCAACTGGCGGGTATAGGGGAGGAAATCCCCTATCAGACGATATTCGTATCTGGCCGACGGTTGACTCCGAAGGAACGGGCACGTGGGCTTGAGTTGGCGGCAAACCGTGAATAAAGCGAGTTTTCGCACACTCGTGGATGATCCAACATATGAGGCGACGAAGGGCGTTCTCGAAATAGAGGATCGCCTCTTTGATGAAGCGCTAAAAGGTGTCACCTGGGTGTTATGCAAAGACCCGGAGCGAGGCCAGGAAACGGATGCGCCAGGTATCTGGGCTATTTGCACGGACTCATATCACGGGGTGCCTGAGTTGGTCGTCTATTACGTCTTTGACGATCAGTCCGTCAATCTGCTGGCGGTCTATCCAGCGGAGGAGATGCCCAATTATGACGACATCGACTTCTGATAAACGAGAACCAGACAGAGAGGCCGTCCCCTTTGATGACTGCCTCCGCCTACTAATCAACACGCCTCCTAAGCCGAAGAAGGCGGAAGATAAGTCTCCGCCTGACGAGGAAGAGAAAGAGTCTGAAAAGTGAAAGCCGTCCAATTGGGCGGCTTTCACTTTAGATAGATGGCGACACCTGTATCTACCTATCCTATGGTCACCACTCCGCCACATCCGTCTACGATGCAACCGCTCATCGTGAGTCCCATGATGCGCCAATGCTCGGGGGTGATCTCAACAAGCTGTCCGCAGTGAGTGTAGAAACGTCCGCGCGGTACTTCGATTTTGTCCATCCCCCGTGACATTGGCCTCGACTACCACTTGTCCGGTGGCTCGCTCTATTAGGCGCAGTTCTTTCGG
>ENA-UOUL01001131-UOUL01001131.1-bioreactor-metagenome-genome-assembly--contig:-NODE-1131-length-40255-cov-4.243168_pt1 | contig 40255 bp, 36 predicted proteins | sample MGYA00249838_ERZ747220 | MGnify/ENA primary metagenome ERZ747220 (study PRJEB28778, sample SAMN05720191) | bioreactor metagenome | isolation source: Anaerobic biogas reactor | place: USA:Washington... | reverse complement strand
TCAGTTCGGCGGTATAGGCGGCATCGTCGCGCCAGCCGCGGATGGGGATGATCGGCTTGAACTTGTAGCGGACCGGGTATCCGGCTTCCTGGGCGATGCGGGCGGCTTCGATGCGCTGTTCGGTGGTGCCGGTGTCCGGTTCGATCAGGCGGCTTTGGGTGGGGCCGGAGATGCTCCAGACGATGATGGTCTTGCCGTTATGCTTGAGGCTGCGCATCCAGCGGGTGTTCCAGGTTTTGGTGTGGATGATGAGGTAGCGGTCTTCGAGGGTGCCGAAGAATTCGATCAGTTCGCCGAGGACGCCGAGTTCGGGCTCCAGGCCGGGCGGGTCGGCGTCGTCGTCGAGCAGGTAGGTGGTCTGCCACGGGTGGCGGCGGATCAGTTCGGCCAGGTGGCGGCAGTAGTCCTCGACGTTGACCATGGCCACGAGCAGGCCGCCGAGGCCGCAGTATTGGCACTTGTGAAGGCAGCCTTCCTGCAGGTGAATGCGCCAGCAGGGGCGGCAGACCTTGTCGTGGCGGTGGGCGTCGGTCGCCAGGTTGGCGTCGAACCAGACGAACGCGGCGTCGCCGAGCAAGGCGTCGGTGGGTTTATCCCAGCCGGCCTTGATGAGCTGCTTGCGGCGCGCATCGACGCTTTCGCGGCTGTCGAATCGAAAGGTGTTGAAGAGCAGGATGGGGTCGCGGACGTCCTGGAGAGTACCCATCGGTCTTCGGCCGGCGAAGAGGTTCCGATTCCGGACCATATCGGGCAGGTCGCGGTCGGTGTAGGTGACGATCGGCTGCGGTTCGCGGAGGGCGGCAACGACGCGTTCGACGCGGGCGCGGTAAGTCGGAGTCGACATGACGGATTCGTGGGCATAGACGGCTGGAGGAGCGATGTCATACATGGGAATGGTCCTGTATTTGGGCTTACAGACGAGCCTATCGGCAGGCGGCGGCGGAGTCAAGGTGACAGAGACGACGGCCGCTACTGAGGCGGCTGGGGTGTGAGTTGGATTTCGTTGGGGTCGAAGCCTCGGGCCGCCAGGTCGTCGATGAGGGCTTGGAGGAACTGGTCATCGACCGTGGGCGTGCGGGAGAGGATAAAGAGGGTCGAGCGTCGTGGATCGGAGACGACCGCGTACTGATAGTTCTCCTGATCGAGTTCGATAATCCAGTAGTGGGCCTCGAAGAGGCAGACCGGGAACTGGTTGAACCGGACGGCGAGTCGGGAGTTGGAATTGGGGTCGGTGGTTCGGGCGACGCCGGCGATGGTGGTTTCAGGCCCGTCGAAGTCGCCGACGCGGGCCCGGTTGATCAGGTCCACCCGGCCGTCCTCGCGCAGCGTGTACTGGGCGGTGGTGGCCACCAGGTCCTGATTGAAGAAGGTCGGGTAGCTGGCGATCTCGTACCAGAGCCCTTCGTAGCGCTCCAGATCGACGAAATCGACCGTCTCGGGCGGTGTGACGCAGCCCGAAAGGCCGATCACGAAGACCAGCGAAACCACGACCAGAGACCGCGAAAGCTTGGGCCGACAAAGCGACATGACGCATCCCCCTACACAATGACCTTCGGCCGTCGGTGATCCGTAACGGCTGACATCATATTAGCATCAGGGCACTACCTCGTCCAGCGGGTTGCGAGTTTACCAGTTCATCGGCGGCATCGGCGGGCACTCGGGCGTCCAGGTGCCCAGGCCCTCGCCGCGGAGGTCGGCCATGGCGGCTGTGGGTTCGGCCTCGTAGAGTTTCCAGATCACGCGCAGGCCCTCGATGCTGCTGATCGGGTCGGTGAACGGCTGAGTGTCGTTCTCGATGCAGTCGAGGAAGTGGTTCATCTGTCGCGACATGGGTTTGCCGGGCGGAGTTTCGAACAGGACGGTCTGCTCGCCGCGGACGTGGGCGATGAGCTTGCCGGTGATGATGTCGGCTTCGAGCATGCCCTCGGTGCAGTGGGCATGGAAGGAATAGACGAGGCGGCTGCCGCGTGCGCCCCACGTGCCGAAGTGGTAGCCCATGATCCCGTTTTCGAATTCGATCACGGCGTTGCTGGTGCCTTCCTTTTCCATCCAAGGGGTGCCGCGGTTGGTGCCGAGATGGACGCCGCGGACCGGCCGGCCGAGATACCACAGGAGGATGTCGATGTAGTGGCAGCCGTGGCTGAAGAACTGGCCGCCGCCGAGACGTTTGGCTTCGAGCGCCCAGTGGGGCGCTTTGGATTCGGTGTGCTGTTCGGTCCAGATCGAGACCTGGAAGACCTCGCCGTATTCGCGGTTGTCGATGGCCTCCTTCATCCGGCGGACGAGCGGATGGTAGCGCATGCAATAGGCCACCATGAGCTTTCGGTCGGCAGCCGCGGCGGCGTCGATCATCTGCCGGCACTCGTCCTCGGAGTTGGCCATCGGTTTTTCGACCAGCACGTGCTTGCCCGCGCTCAGGAAGTGCAGCGTGGCCTCGGCGTGCAGGTCGTGAGGCAGCGAGATCAGCACGGCGTCGACCTGGTCGTCGACGCGGCGGTAGTCGGTCTCGACGCAAGCGCCCGGCACCATGGCCGCGACGGCTTCGGCACGATCGGGGAGGATATCGACCACGCAGGTCACCTCCATCCGGTCGGCCAGGTCGAGAATGTTCTCGGCGTGGACCTTGGCGATCCCGCCGCAGCCGATCCATCCCATCCGAATCCTGCCCATGGTCCGTCCTTTCGTGAATAATGGACAAAACAGGCGTCATCCGCCGTGTTCAATTGTGTCATTCTACCCGAAATGGTACGAACAAGGGGCGAAAACGCCAATGGACGCAAAAGGCAAAAAGATGGATAAAGGCTGCGCCTGTTCGCGACGGGACCTCAGCGGGTTGCCGCTCGGACGTCATTGCCGAGGTATTCGAACAGCGTGATCGTTCCCCACCGCCGGACCGGGCGGTAGGCCTCCATACTGGCGCCCAGAAACGTCGGCGGCAGCGAACTGTCTCCCGCCAGGACATAGCGAACGGCGCCGTCGGCGACCATCTCGCGGAATTGCGCATAGTCCACCACCCCTCGTTCGTAGACGATCGTGCACAGGTCGAGCTGCGGCGCGACGCAGACGTCCGGGAGCAGCACCAAGCCGCCGACGTCCAAACAGAGCACCCGCCACTCCGGATGGCCGGCCAGGCGTTGACGGATCCACTCGACGGCTGGAAGTCGCGCTTCGTAGCGCAACGGCGCGGCGACGGTCAGGGAACCGGGCGCCGTGACGGCGATGACCCGTCGGCCGCCCAGCAGCATGGCCGAGGCCGGCAATGACAGGAGCAGGTACAACGGCACGATGTTGGTCGCCATCAACCAGGCGCGGTTGCGTCGGCCGGCTCGTCTCGCGGCGTTCCACCAGAGGCCGACGACGAAAGCCCCGACGATCAGAAACAGGTTGTAGTAGTTTTCCGCCGAACCGAGCTTTAGCGCGGTAAGGGACGCAAACGCCAGCAGTACGACCAGGCTGACGGCCAGCACGGCGTCGTCTCGACGGCGTCTCGGTTTGAGCCACACCAGGGCCGACCAGAGGATCAGGGCGATGGGGAACGCGTGGGCAGAAAGCACCGGCCCGTAGCAGTGCTTGATCGCCTTGGCGAGGTCGACACCGTTGTCCAGACCGTCGATCGCGTTGGCTTTCACCTCGCCACCGAGGAATGTTGTGGTCAGGTGCCACGCGATGCCGGCGATGATGAGCGTGGTTATGACCGCGGTGGCAAGCAACCGCCACCGCCGAAGCCAGAGGATGGACGCGAAGAGGATCATCGTGGCCTGCACCCCGTTCTGCTTGGCGGCGAGGGCCAAGACGGCTGCCACCGCCGCCGCCACCGCCCATGCGTGGGCGGTCCGGTCGCCAGCGGTGGCCATAGCGAGTGTCGCCCCGATGGACGCGAGGATGAGCAGATCGGTCAAGGCGTCGGGCCGGGCCAGGAAGTACCACGGGGCGGAGACGACCACGGCGAACGCGCAGACAGCCAGGGCGGGCCCTGCAGGCATGCGCAGCCGCATCATCGTCCACAGAAGGGCGACAAGGGCCAAGCCACAGATCAGGGACACGCATCGTGCAACCGCGGCGACCGTCGAACCATCCAGTGGCGAGACGTCCAGTATCCGCAGGACTCCGGCGGTCAGGACGTAATAGAGCGGTGAGTATTGCGTCATGTCGAAGGGCGGCGCGTCCGGTGGCGTGTAGATCGGCTGGCCCATCGACAGCGTCTGGACGGTGTGGATCACGTTGTGTTCGACGCCCTGGATGTAAATCAGACCGCTAAAGGCCAGATAGACTCCGATGGCCAGAACGGCCGCCGCGGCGGTCAGCGCCGCGGCGAGTCCGAGGGTCGGTATGGACTTCGGCCACTGGAGGGACAGCGGGAGGCTGGAACATTGATCGGCAAACGTCCGCAACGGTCACACCCCTGGCTCATCCGGTTGCTGCTTCGGCTGCGGCTGCGGCGTGGACCGTGCAGAGTGATCCCGGTTCAACCGCATAATCCTTTCCCATACCAGGACCATCGGCTCCAGTTTTCCACCGGCTCTCCAAGCCCTCCATGGCGAAGACCCGCAGCGGTTGGGTGAACAGGTGGAAATCCCGCGCGGGCAGAAAGCCCATACGGTTCTGATTGTGCAGCATCAGGAATACCGCCGCTCCGGCCATGCCCAGCGTCTGGAACAGCAGCACCGCGGTCAGCCCGAACGCGGCGGTTGCCCAACCGGCGATGGCCAGGTCGGTAAAGAGGCGAATGCCGACGACCGCGCACGCGGCGACGACCATCAACGCCGCTGCCGCTCCGCAGGCGACGAGCAGGCGAACACCCACGATGGGCGCGTAGACCGACATCGCGCTCATCCCGTGGATCAGCAGCGAGACGAAGTTCATCTTCGACCGCCCCGAGAGCCGGTTGCCGCGGCGGGTGGGAATGGTGTCATAGGGGAGTCTCGCCATCACCACGCCGGCGGCGTAGTGGTTCCATATCTCGGAGACGACGACCACCCGGTCCAGCAGCGGCGAGGGAATGACGCTGAAGTTGCCGAAGTCCTGCCAGCAGCCGGTCAGCAGGCGATGGCTCCACTTGTAGCACCAGTAGCAGAAGCGAAAGAACGGACCCTCGGATCGCCGCACGCGCTGGGCGAAGACGATCTGGCGTCGGTTGCGGCGATGAAGCGCCTCGATCAGTCGCGGCACGTCGGTCGGCTGGTCTTCGCCGTCGGCGTCCATGACCAGCACGTCGCGGTTCGGGAAGTTCTTCTGGACGTAGGCCAATCCAATCGCGATGGCCCGCTGGTGGCCGAGGTTGCGCCGCAGCGGCAGGATCATGATCCGCCGCAGCGCCTTGAGTTGGATCGGAGGAAAACCGAGCGGCGCCGGTTGGCACGACGCGTCATCCACGACCAGCACGTCCGCTTCGATGCCGGGTTCGGCCAGCGCCTCGTCCAACTGGACGATAAGGCGGCCTGCCGCCTGCCAGTCGTTGAACACCGGCATGAGGATCACCAGCCGGCTGTCGGTGGGAACATCCCAATCCGCGTGTTCCAGGGCTTTGGAAATCATGGCGTGATTCCTCTATCCGGCTTTGACCGCCGCATCCGGGCGATGCAGCGTGTTGGCGATCAGCGTCTTCGCTCCGCTGGCCATGGTCATCAGATCTTCCAGGCCGCGGACCGACATGATCCGTCGAAGCAGCGTTTTCGGCCGGAAGTAGTATTGCTGATAGGCGCTGCGGTGGAGGGCCAGAAGCTCGCTCTCGGTCATACCGTCCGGCACGTAGATCGGACGATCCAGGAAGTTGAATTCCGGAAGGACCTGGCGCTTCCAGTAGTCGGGATCGAATTGCCCGCTCTGTTGGGCGCGGCGGTAGTCGAGCGAACCCGGCAGGGGGACGAACAGCGTGAACGACGCCAGTTCGACGTCGAGCTTCTTGGCGAAGGCGATCGTCCTGCGGACGTGGTCGGCGGTTTCGCCCGGCAGGCCCAGCATGAAGTACCCGCGGATTCGGATGCCCGCCTCTTTGGTCATGCGCACCACGCCGACCATCTGTTCGATCGTGGTGTGCTTGCGAACCCGGTCGAGGATCTCCTGTGAGCCGCTCTCGAAGCCGTACGCGATGTACGTGCAGCCGGCGTCGCGCAGCGCCTGCAGGACCTCGCGCGTGATGCAGTCGACGCGGGCTTCGACCGACCAGGAGTGATCGAACCCTCGGGATCGAAGACGGTCGCACGTCTCGATGGCCACCTCCGGATCGGCTGGGAAGTTGTCATCCCAGACGGCTACGTCACGCGCCCCGTAGCGGTCGCGGAGTTCGAAGAATTCATCGACGATCCGCCCGGGCCCAAAGTAGCGGACGCGGGTGCCGAAGGTCACGCGCGAGCAGAAGGTGCACAGGCCCGGGCAACCGCGGCTGGCGAGCATGGAGTGCGACGGCTGATGGCTCGAGCGCGCGATGCTGGTGTGATACCGGTCCATGGGCAGCAGGTCTCGGGCCGGCAAATCGAGTTGGTCCAGCGGGTGGATAAGCTCACGGCGGCCGGTGGCGACCGTCCGGTCGCCCGACCGATACGCGATGCCCTTGACTCCGGGCAGGTTCGGCCGGCCGGTCGCCAGCTCCTCGACGAGCTGGCACATCGTCAGTTCACCCTCGCCCACCACGGCGACGTCGGCCCCGCAGGCCAGCAGCGAGTCCGGCAAAGCCGTCACGTGAGGGCCGCCGACCACGATCGGGGCCGAGCACCCGCTCGCTTTGATCGCCCCGATCAGCTCGATGGCGCGGATGGCGTAGGCGCTGACCACGGACATGCCGATCACGTCGAAGCGTTTGGCCTCCTCGCACAGCGTCTCGACGGGCTGAGGGTCGGCAATCCCGTCGATGATCCGGCACCGGTGGCCGGCCCGTCGCAGATGGGCGGCGATGTAGGCCAGCCCGAGGGGGGGAATCAGGCTGGCGGAACTGCCCGATCCGCGGACGAATAGTTCTTTCGGCGTCAGTGGCGGGACCATCAGCAGTACGTTAGCCATTGACGCCTCCGCATTCTGTAGTTATCGGACGTAATAGTCATGTGAACATTCCCATTATCGTCAGACTCGGGAGGCACGCTTGAGACTTTGCTGCCCTCCCTCCGGTCGGCTGGAGGTTCGAAGTCCGCCGCCGTCGTGGAGGTTCGGGCGAATACTGGACGAAACCGGTCTATGGCCGGAAACATCCGATTGTGACAATCCAGCGTATACGGTAGCATACAGATGTTGTGGATTGCATGCGTGGAGTCAGATGGAGATGGATAAAGACTGCGCTGCTGTGGAAAACGTCATTGCCCTGGCGGAACGGTCCGCGGCGCTGCCGCTGGTGTATGTGGGAACCGGCAGCGGCTGGGCGACCGCCCCGGCGCCGTACCTGGAACTCGTCTACATGTTCGAGGGCGAGTGTTCGGCGCTGCGGATGGGGCCGGAAGTCTTCGCGTTTCCGAATGGGCATGTGGGGCTGCTGAGCGTGCATCACGGCAACTACGCGGTCGGCCCGCAGCGGTTTCGCGGATGGTGCGTGTTTCTGGACGTCGCGGAATCGCCGGAGTTCGCGGGCTGCCGGGAGACGCCGCTATTTGGCACCTGGCCGGTCGAGCATCCGCAGCGGATGGTGGCGGCGTTCGAGCACCTGGCGACGGAGTGCGGGCGCAGCGGGCGGGTCTCGCCGGGCTATCCGCCGCGGGCGGAGTTCGCCGGCGGGCGAGGTCGGAACGCGGACCGGCCGGCGGAAGTGTTTATGAAGGCAGCGTTCCTGCACCTAACCGCGTGCGTGCTCGAGGAGGCCGGCGGACCTTCGTCGCACGCCCCGTTGCCGGAGGCGGTGCGCGAGGCGATGCGGTTCGTCGAGCTCAACTATCGCAGGCCGGACGTGGACCTGGCCCGGATCGCCCGGGCGGTGCATCTGAGCCCGGACCATCTTGGACGGCTCTACCGGAAAGCGACGGGCCGGTCGCCCGTGCGCTATCTGCGGCAGGTGCGGATAGACCGGAGCTGCTTCCTGCTGCGGCAGACCACAACGCGGATCGAGGCGATCGCGCGGGAGGTTGGCTTCGAGGACCCGTATCATTTCTCGCGGGTCTTTCGGGCCGAACGGGGAATTTGCCCGCGCGAGTACCGCCGGCGCGAGAGCGGCCGCGAATAGTCGGCGGATCGGCTACCGCGATTCGGCGAATTCGCGCAGGGCCTTCTCGACCGGCTCCATCTCCAAGCGGCACGTGCCGTCCGGCTGATAGCGCAGGTACGTACAGGTCTCATAGAACACGAACGCGCAGAACCGTTCGTCGTCGCGGACGCGGCGAAGCTCGCCGGCCAGATCGTTCCAGTGGACGTAGCGGTTGACCGTCAGCGGAATGTTGCGGCTGCGGCAGCGGTCGATGATCTCTTTGGTGATCTCGTCGTTGTAGAGGCACTCGAAGGGGCAGGAGAAGAATCGTGGAATGGCCTCATCGAGCAGGCCCTCATCGATCCATCGCCGCCACTGGAAGTCGAGGTTGAACGGGTAGGCCAGCCATCGTCCGGCGGGCGGGTTCGGCCGCAGGAAATCGACCTGGAAGTTGATCCGCATCCGCTTGCCCGCAGCGGCGAGTTTGGCCTTGGCCTTTCGGTAGAATTCGGTCCACGCATCGCCGCGGACGGCCGCGACGGCGGCCGGTGAGATCCCGCCGCGACGCCGGCATTCGGCCAGAACCACGTCATTGTAGCCGTAGTCGTGCGGGAAGTCGGTGTGGGTGCTGTGGTTCTCATCCCGAAAATCGACGCCGTCAACCCCGGCGGCGATGATCTCGTCGAGGCATCGGAGCCAGAACTCCTGAACGGCGGGCTCGGTCTCGCACAGGGCGCCGGGCAGGTAGTCGTTGCGCCCGCGGGCGAAGGCGATCAGGCCCGTCTTGCCCGAGGCGTTCGAGACATCGAGGGTGATGGTTCTCCGGCCGTAGCCATGGTCGAATCCCAAACCCCAGTTGCGGAAATCGGATTCCTCCGAGAAGTAGATGGCGTGGCCGGGGGCGAAGACGCAGGGGATCTCGCCGCCGTCGGCGTCCAGCGGCCGGAGGATGTCGTCGCCGCTGTTGGTGAAATCGCCCGTCTCGTCCTCGAAGTCCGTGGTGACCAGGATGTACTTGTCGGTCAGCGAGAAACCCGAAAGCGTCAGCACGCGGACCGGATCGCCCTTCCGCGTGAGGACATTATTCTGGATGTCCACCACCTCGTGCGACGACGGTTCGACGCTCTCCTGGAGGTCGAATTTGACGCGGAGCGGCTTGTACCGGTAGTTGTCCGGGCTGGTCCAGATCTGCAGATGCTCAGCGGTGATGCGGGTTGGAGTGTCGTCCTTCTTGATCAGTCGGATGGCGCAGACCGGTCGGGTCGCCACGTTGGCGGGCAGATCGTCGGTGCGGCGTTTGATCCGCAGGTGGGGATTCTGCACGACGAAGGGATCGAACCAGCAGAGTCGGCCGCCGATCTGGTCGACCAGGCCGAATTCCGCCGCCTCGGGCGAACCTTCGGGCAGGGCTGCGGCTGGGCCGGTCTCGTAGGGCTTGTAGTAGGCGTAGATCTCCAAGCCGTGGCGATGGGCGGCTTCGGCGGCGACCTTCAGCGGATTGCCCAATCCCTGATAGGTCCGAGTGATGTTGTGCCAGTCCGCAAAGGGTCCCCCCGTCTTGCCGGGTCCGCGATAGCCCCCGCGTGCGTCGGCATAGTAGCCCCAACTGACCCGCCGGATGCCACGCGCCTTGAGCAAAGCCATCATCGAGTCGAGATGAGCGGCGGTGAGGGGAAACGGTGTGACGATCGCGTCGTCCAGGAAATCCACCAACGCTTCCAGTCGAAAATCGCGGGACATGATCGCGGTCCTTTCATTCGGCGGGCATCATCGCCGCAGCCGGCGCGGAATGATTATGATTGAGCAATCTGCCGTTGGCAACCGTCTTTCCCGCGGAATTCACTCTTTCTAAGTCTTTGTTTACTAACGCATTAAGGCAATTACCGGCTGGGACTTGCATTTTTGGGGGCTGACTGTCACAATAAATACAATTCTGATACAGGAGCGATGCGGGATGCTGACGACATCCGGAGATCGAACGGCGGCGCTGCGGCGGTATGTCCAGCGGCGTCTGGTGGGGCTGCGGGAGGGTGAGGCGCTGCCCTCGGTGCGGTCGATCATGCGAGTGTGCGGGGCCAGCCAGGCCAAGGTGGACCAGATACTCGGGGAATTCAGCGCCGCCGGCTTGATCGAGCGGGTGCCGCGGCGCGGGCTCTTCAAGAGCGGCAAGGCCGGGACGACGTTGCCCTCGCCGGTGATCGACCTGATCTACTGCGGTGTGCCGGAGGGCCGGGCGCTGCGCGAGGTCAGCTTCCATTCGGAACTCGTGGACCGGCTGGCCCGTCGGGCGACCCAGCGGGGCCAGGCCATCCGCGTGCATGAATTTCACATCGGCAGTTCCTACGAGGGTCTCGGCGAGTTGTCTGGCCGGCCGGAGATGATGTGCTGCATCATCGTGGGCGAAAATCATCCGGAGATCGTCCGGGCGGCTGAGACGCACCACGTGGCGTGGGTGAGCCTGTTTCCCGAGCGGAGCCTGACCGGCCGCCAGACGATCCTGATCGACGCCGAAGCCGTGGTGCGGCTGCAGTTGGAGCACCTCTGGTCGTTGGGCCACGAGCGGATCGCGTATTTGCACGTGGTGGACGAGCGGGTGATGCACCGGGACCACGTGCTGCGGCGTGAGGCGTTCTACAAGTTGATGGCCGAGCGGGGACTGACGGTGCGCGACGGCTGGGTGGCCTACGGCGACTACTTCGAGACGCCGTTCAAGCGGGCTTTCGCGGCGGTGCTGGACGGCGAGGACCAGCCGACCGCGGCAATCGTTTCCGACCCGCATCTGCCGTGGGCCTACGCGGTGCTCCGCGAGCGTGGCCTGGCGGCCGGTCGGGATTTCTCACTGGTGGGCACCGACGATCTGGCGTTGGCCGGCCATATCGATCCGCCCGCGACCACCGTGCGGGTCTGCCGCACCAAAGCCGTCGAGATGGCGATGGAAATGCTCGACGAGGTGGCCGCCGGAACGGCGATCGATGAGCCGCGCTACCTGCCGGTGGAACTGGTGATCAGAGGATCGACGGGGGAGTTGTTGATTGCCGATTGCTGATTGCTGATTTGGGAAAACGGACATGAGCCGCCGAACTGCCTCTTCCGCAAATCCGAAATTCGAAATCCGAAATCCGAAATCGTTTACGTTGATCGAGCTGTTGGTGGTGGTGGCGATCATCGCCGTGCTGGTCTCGATCCTGCTGCCGGCCCTCGCGGCGGCGCGGGAGCAGTCGCGGGCGGTGGCGTGCATGAGCAATCTGCGGCAGGTGGGCGTGGCCACGCAGAGCTATCTGTACGAGAATTCCGACTGGTTCCCAGCGGGCGGAATGACGGGAAACGCCAATCTCTGGAAGGTGCTGCTCTCGAAGTACCTGGCGGCGACGGCCAAGAAGCTCAACAGCCCGTGGATGGGCGATAACTGGACGCCGGTGTACGCGTGCCCGTCGGTGCCGGGTCCGACTGGGAGCTATGGGTATCATCAGAACGACTACAAGATCGCCTATCACGGCAGTCAAGGTTCGAACTACGGCATCGCGGGCTATTCGGGCGCGATGCCGGTGTCCGAACGGCTGGCGTCGATCCAGCGTCCGCTGGGTCTGGTGGCGTGGGTGGCCGACGGCGAACCGACCTCATCGGACTCGTTTATTTACATCCAGTGGCTGCCGGAGTACCCGGTGTTCTACCGGCACATTTCGACGCGGCATCGCGGCGAAACGAACATACTGTGGGTCGATTGGCACGTGGCGCCGGTGTATCCGACGCCGCGAGATTTCTTCATCTGGTAGATACGGAATCGGAGTCGTATTCGATGCGGCGGAGAATAGTGATTGCGGCGATTGGCGCCCTGTTGGTTCTGTGCGGCCGCGCGACGGCGGGGCAATTCCGATTCTGGATCGCAGCCCAGCGGGATTGGGCGAAGAATACGGGATTCTGCCTGGCCTTCGAGGACGCCTCCGCGGAAGGGCCCTGCCGGCTTGACGACGGCATGCGGTTCGTGCTGGCGGTCGCGGACGGCGGGCGGTGGAACTACGCGTTTTACGACGGCCGGCTCGAAGCCGATCACACCTACCAGGTGAAAGCGACGATCGGGCCGAAGAGCTTCGGATTCTGGATCGACAGCCAGTGCGCCAAGGAGATCGAGGCGGGGTTCGCTCCGACGAACGACTCATTGCTGATCAACCACCGCCCGCAGGGCTACACGGACGAGGCCGACTACATTTTCGTGCCGATCGCGATGACGGTCACGCACAACGAAACGGTCTTCAGAGATATAGAGTTCCCTTCAGCCGAGCGCACGGTTCCGGAGTTTCTGGTGGCCGACTACCTGCCCTCGGAGAGCCTGAGCCTTCCGCTGGAACTCGCGGCGGACGACACGCTGGTGATCGAGTCTCGCATCAAGATCATCCGCCGCCCGTCGCTCGCCGACCATGCCCCTTACGTCGACGCCTACGGCCAGTGGCGGCACGATGACTGGCCGGGCAAGGTCCGATCGGACGAGGACCTGCGAAACCGGATCGCTGAGGAGGAGAAGGTTCTGGCCGACTGGCCCGCGCCGAGCGGCTACGACAAATACGGCGGCTGCGTCGAGGCCGGATGGAAGCAGGAGGCTACGGGCTTCTTCCGTGTCGTTCGGCGAGACGGGTTCTATTGGCTGATCTCGCCGGAGGGCCATCCGTGCTTTTACGTCGGTCTCTGCGGCGTGGGCTTGGATGCGGACACACGCTGGCCGCCGACGTCGGTGACCGGACGGGAATCGTTCTTCGAATGGCTGCCGCCGCGGGAGGGGCCGTTCGCCGAAGCGTGGATGCCGAACGCCTGGGGACACGAAGGGGTGGATTTCTTCCTGCCGATTACCGCCAATCTGATCCGCAAGTACGGTGAGCCGTGGCGGACGAGGAAAAACGAGATTACGTTCCGTCGGATGAAGGCGTGGGGTTTCAGCGGCGGCGGCAAATGGGCGCGGCAGAACCCGGACCCGATCGCGTTCTCGTGGATGGTGGTGCTGAACCGGGCAGGCATTCCGGTGCTGGTGCGCCACCCGGACGTCTTCGATCCGAATGTGTGCGAGGTCTTCGAAAAGCATTTGGCCCAGCAGTGCGAGCAGTATCGCGAGAATCCGTGGATCATCGGCCTGTCGCTGGGCAACGAGGATGAGGAACTGATCCATAAGGGCGACGTCGAGAAGATCCTGGCCATGGCGGCGGATGTGCCGGCCAAGCGCGCCTTGGTGGACCACGCCCTGACAACGTTGTACGGAAGCGACATGAGCAAGCTGGCTGAGGCGTGGAAGGTTCAAAACGCTGCGAGCATCGAGACGCTCTACGCCGCTGAACCGTCGGTCTCGCCCGGCGACGCCGAAACCTTGCGCCAGTTCTACGCCGACCGCTACTACGCGTTCGTCTACCAGACGATCAAGAAGCACGATCCGAACCACCTGTACTGCGGATTCTGGATTCCCGGATGGCGGGCGATCTGGGGATACTCAGCCGACTGGAAGATCATCTCGCGGCATTGCGACTTGATCGGCTACGACCACTACGCCCACGACTTCGCCCACGAGACGCTGGTGAAGATGATGGCCGAGACGGACAAGCCTGTGCTGTGCGGCGAATTCGGCTACGCGCCATCCTACGACGCCCGCCGCGGTTTCGCCGTGCGGACGAACTGGGGCGAGGTCCGGACCGACGAACAGGCGGGCCGCGAGTATCAGCGGTGGATGGCGCTGGCGGCTGAAAACCCGCACTGCGTCGGCGCATTTCTGTTCTGTCATCACGACCAGTCATGCCTCGGCCGCTCACACGGAAAGGAGCTCGCCCTGCAGTACGGCGAAGCCTACGCGTGGGGTCTGGTCGACGTGACCGACACGCCCAAATGGGACTACGTCCGGCGCGTCCGCGAGGCGAACCTGACGGCGACCGCCCAGCGTTTGGCCGCGACGAAGGCGGCTGCGGGAAACAAGTAGCGAAGAGGCAAACGCCGCGGCGGCCCGGTGCGTCTCACACCTCATCCGGCGACGTGGGTCCAGGCGGGGAAGACCTCGGAGAGCCCCTCGGTAATCAACTGGGCGGCGACCGCGGCCAGGATCAGGCCGTAGACCCGGGTGAGCACCCGTGGAATCGTCTCGCCGAGCATCTGATAGATCGGATGGGCGAACAGCAGGGTCAGGAGCGTTATGAACATGACGACGCCGAGACCGACGACGAGCATCGCCTGGTCGAGCCACGTCTGGGCGTTGGAACCGTAGATGATGACGGTGGAAATCGAACCGGGCCCGGCGATCATGGGAATCGACAGCGGAACCACCACCTCGCGGAAACGGACCTTGGCCTGCTGGTAGGCGGAGCCCTCCTTGTCCTGCGTCTCGGGATCGATGAAGATGAGCCGGCCGTAGAGCATATTGATCCCGACGATCAGGATGACGATGCCGCCGCCGATGCGAAAACTGGGCAGGTCGATGCCGAACGCGTCCAACATCGGCTGACCGCCCAGAAGAAAGATCAGCAGAATGGCGGTTCCGGTCGCGATGATCAGCAGGGCAAGCGTCCAGCGGACCTTGCGCTGCTCAAAGTCGGCGGCTTGGAACCAGACCGGGATCTTGCTGAGCGGATTGACGATCGCCAGCAGCGCGACAAAGAAGTTGATGGCAAAGGTCCAATGCATGTGACTGTCTCCGGCTAACTTACCCGATTCCTTCAAGCGCCGCATCGACGCTTGTTTGTTATTCTCGGACCCGACCTGCGGGATTTCAAGGCTTGCCGACGGAAGTCAATCGGCCACAATAGCATGCTTCGTACCGCGGTGGCGCGGGATATGTGGTAGAGAGCCTTTTCCAGACAAGACTCGTGCAGGAGACATCAGGTGAAAGACGCCGTTTCGTTCGATGATTTCGTCAGGCTGGACATCCGGATCGGCCGGATCGTCTCGGCTGAGAAGGTCGAGGGCGCCGACAAGCTCATCCGGCTGCGGGTCGATCTGGGAGATCACACGCGGCAGATCGTGGCCGGGATGGCCGAGTTCTTTTCGCCCTCGCACCTGGAGGGCAAGCTCGTGCCGGTGCTGGTGAACCTGGCCCCCAGAACGTTTCGCGGCCTGGCCTCGGAGGGCATGATCCTGGCCGCCGACGTGGCCGGCTGCCCGATCCTGCTGCATCCGGAATCCGACGTGCCCCCCGGCAGCATCGTCCGCTGAGCGTCCTTCCAACGGCCGGCACGATCTGGTATCCTCGCGAAGTACGCTTCCGCAGCGGCTTGTTCAGGAGGATTGCAGTGACTGACAAACCCGTGGCCTTGGTGACCGGCGGGTCTCGCGGCATCGGCTGCGGCATCGCCGAGATGCTCGGTTCGATCGGTTACCGCGTCGCCGTCAATTACCGTCGCTCAGCCGACGAGGCGAGGCAACTGGTCGATCGGATCGTCGCCGCCGGCGGCGAGGCGGCTGCGTTCCAAGCCGACATCGGTCTGGACGCGGACCGGCAACGGCTGGTCGAGGAGCTCCGTTCGCGGTTCGGGCGGATCGACCTGCTGGTCAACAACGCCGGCCAGGCCCCATCGGTGCGGGCTGACATCCTCGAAGCATCGCAGGAGAGCTTCGACCGGCTGATCGAGACGAACCTCAAGGGCCCCTACTTCCTGACCCAGGCGGTGGCGAACTGGATGCTGGAGCTGAAGGGCCGCATCGGCAGCTACCGGCCGAAGATCGTCTTCGTCACGAGCATCTCAGCCGAGGCGGCTTCGATCAACCGCGGCGACTACTGCATCAGCAAAGCGGGCCTTTCGATGGCGGCCCGGCTGTTCGCGGTCCGCCTGGCCGCCGAAGACATCGGCGTCTTTGAGATCCGACCAGGTATCATCGAAACGGACATGACAGCCGGCGTGAAGGACAAATACAACGCCCTGATCGCCGACGGCTTGGTCCCTCAACAGCGATGGGGCACGCCGCGGGACATCGCCCAAGCGATCCGCGCGATCGCTCAGGACCTCCTGCCATTCTCAACCGGCGCCGTGATCAACGTCGACGGCGGCCTGACCCTGCCGCGACTGTAGGCACTTCATGTACACTTTCTCAAATGGCTCAGGCTGGTAGTCGCACCGGCGGACGGAAATCCGTTCGGTTCGGAAGAAATGAGAGTGGTTTGGATCGAAGCGGGTGGCGAAGATACAGCCGCGCAGGTCCTGGTTCTCCGGGACATAGCGCCACGGCCGACCATCGGGATCGGTGAGCTTTTCGTGGATCGGTTTGCCTTGGTCGGATCGGACCAGCGCCGAGCCGCGACTGCCGCCGCCGGCCTGCAGGTAGGCCAGGATGTTCTGAAGGTACGCGATGGCGGTCAGCAGCAGGTTCTCCGCCCGGAACGCGTCGCGGGCCGCTTCGGCGCTGTCGCCTCGCCAGCCGTCGGTCCGGGCCTGGCGGTAGAGCCCGCTCAACTCGTCCAGCGTCCGCTCGACCTGCCCCCGTTCGCGCATCACGCGGGCGGCGCGGTCCATCGCCAGTTGCACCCGCCCGATCACTTCCCGGCCCGAAAGCTTGCCGTCGAGTTTCCGGCTATAGCGGCCACTCAACTCCTGCGAATCGATTGCCGCCGATCCGCCGTCCTTCATCTGCCGCAGCCTATCGAAGATCGCCCGCGCCGCGCGGTGCGCGCCGACCTGGCCGGCGTTGAGGGCCGATCCGCCGGGCCGGCGGACGCCGTGCGTGCCCGCCAACTCGCCCACCACGTACAGGTCCGGCAGGTCGCTTTGCCAGTCGAGATCGACCTGAATGCCGCCGTTGTTGTGCTGGGCGCAGGCGGCGATCTCCAGCGGCTCGACTCGCAGATCGACGCCATGCTCGCGGTAGAACTCCACCGCGGGCGGATTGATCGCCGCCAGCCGTTCGTACGGCGTCTCGTGTGTCGCGCTTCGCGACTGGAGATAGTCGCGGGCCTCAGGCTGGAGCGCTTCGATGGCGAAGCGTCCGGCGTCGCTGCGCGGATTGGCTCGGAAATCGAGGAAGACCCGCCGGCCGGCAAGCTGCTCGCGATAGACAGCCAGGTCCACCAGCGACGAGGCGTCCGGCAGGTGGTCCACGTCGAACGGCCACTGGTAGCCCTTCAGGAAAATCAGCGACGCCTGGCGCTCGATCCGCGGCAGGCAGTCGTTGAGGAAATCGCGTTCGGCACCATGCTCGTCCACGCTGAAGAGTCGCGGGATCGCCTGGAGGTAACTGCCCGAAACGTTCCATCGCGGCCTGACCGACGCCAATCCAAACTGCCACTCCGAAAGATTCACGCCCGCCGCGCCACGGGCCAGCAGCAGCCCGTGAACGCTGAAGATGCCGGGCGGATAGACGCGCGTGGCAAACAGCATACCCGGTCCGCCGGTGGCCACGACGACGAACCGCGAGTCGATGGCAACCAGCCTCGTCTCGCCGCTGCGGGCGGCGTTCAGGTCGAAAAAGACGCCAACCCACCGATCGCCACGGCGCTCCAGGTCCACCAGTTCAAGGCCATCGCGCCGAGGCACACCGAGCCGCTCGGCCTTGGCCTCCAGCGCTTCGCTCATGTACCGGCTGGTCAGCGGACCGGCCGACGTCGCGCTCTGATAGGGGTCGTTGTCGGTCTGGTACCCAGCGAACGCCCCGAACGCATCGTGCGGAAATGGCACGCCAAGATCGACCAGGTGATAGAACTCCCGCAGCGAACCGACGGCTTCGACCAAAGCCGTATCGTGATGGCAGCACCCGCCTCGCGTCAACGTCGCCGCCCACTCGACCGCCGCAACGGCTGCCGTCGGCGAGGTGCCCAGCTTGTAGTACGTCTGCTTGTCCGACCCGCTGCAACGCGACGTGCCCCAGGCAAAACTGTTGCTGACCCACAACACCCGCTTGGCAAGATCGTCTTCGCCATCCTGCCGCAGCCGCTCGGCCAGACGCACCACCGCATTCCCGCCAGCCGCGCCGGCCCCGATCACCAGCACCGACGCCGAACCCGCCAGATCCACCTTCAAGTTCACCAGCCTCTGCTCCTGAATGCCTCTTTAAGGCTCGTCGTAGCCGCCCTTGCAGAACGGGTTGCACCGAAGAATCCGGTAAAGCCCCTTGAGTGCCCCTCGCCACGGACCGTACTTGCGCACGGCCGTCACGAAATAGTCGCTGCAGGTGGGCACGAACCGGCACTGGCCGCCCAGAAGCGGGCTCAGAGTCGCCTTATAGACCCGCACCAGTCCGATCAGCAGCCGTGAAACGGCCCGGTCCATCCAATTCATCGCCGTGCCTTCAAGCAACGCTCAGCTACTTTTCAAATCGTGCGGCGGCGTCTTTCAGAATTCGGGCCACCTGATCGACGGACTCCGGTACGCTCCGCGGCACACAGACGATGTCCATCGCGCCCAGCTCGTGCTGGCTGAGCCGGAACGCCTCGCGGATCATCCGCTTGACCCGATTGCGGACGACCGCCCCGCCCAGCCGCTTGGGGGCTGAGATCCCCAGACGCGGATGACCCAGACGGTTGGGCTGCAGGATCACCACCATCGGCCCGAGCTTGACCCGCCGTCCGGTCCGGTAGACCTCGGCGAACTCCCGTTCGGCCCGGATGCGCATCCGAGGTCCAAACCTGTATCGCCGTCCGGTTTCCGTCATCGACTTGCAGCCTATAATCTCCGTGCGTATTATATAACATTGGATTAGTCTTTGGCTTGTGAAACCATGACACAGGAGCAGGAAAAACCGACCGCGGTGGACGAAGCGCGTCCACAGACCCACACGCCCCCTCCCTACAAGGTGATTCTCCACAACGACGACGTCAACTACATGGAGTATGTGGTCGAGACGATCGCCAAACTCACGCCGCTTTCAACCGAAGAGGCGGTCATCAAGGCGCTCGAAGCCCACAACGCCGGCTTGGCCGTGCTGCTGGTCTGTCACAAGGAGCGGGCGGAACTGTACCAGGAGCAGTTCCAGTCGGCCAGCCTGACCGTGACGATCGAACCCGACTGATCCGCAACAGTACCTTCCACCGCATTCTTTGACTCCAGGGAAGTGAATCTGAGTACGAACGGCTTCGTAATCGGCGGGCAAAAAAACACTTGGGAAAGACTTTTACTCTCTCTCCCAAGTGCTCTCGAACTACTCTCTCTCCCAGACTGAAGACCTATGTTACAGGAAAAGGCAGGCCCTGTCAAGGGGGAAAATCGCCGCGGCCCAACGAGTTCGAACTCCACTTTAACGCACGTTCGATTAAACACTTGCGCAAAAAAACCGGCCCCGAACGTGGGTCCGGGGCCGGTTTTTTCTTCGCAAACGTCGGCTGAGTCCTACTTGGCCGCGGCTTTCGCCTCGCGAACCACGTCCTCGACGCTCAGGCCGCAGTAGGCCAGCAGGTCTTCCGGACTCTTGCCCGACTTGGGCACCCGCTCGACGAACATCGACTTGACCTTGATATTGCCGACCGCAGCGGCGATCTCCGCCACGTTCGAGGCCAGCCCGCCGATGTAGTTGTCCTCGAGGGTCAGGATCTTGCCGCCGGAAGCCTTGGCCGCCGCCAGGATCGGCTCGGACTGCAGCGGGAAGCTGTAAGCATCGACCAGACCGGCCTTTACACCCTGCTCCTTGAGCTTGCCGAGCGCGGCGCGGGCCACGTGGACCATATAGCCGGTGGCCACGATGGTCAGGTCCGAACCCTCATCGAGCACCTTGGCTCCGCCGATCTCGAAGGTCTCAGCCGGCTTATAGAGCAGCACGGTGTCCGGCCGCATCGTCCGGATGTAGACCATGCCCGGATAATCAGCGGCCATCTGCACCATCTTGTAGGCGCTGACCGCGTCGCTGGGGTTGAAGATCACCGCCAGCGGCTTGCCGTTTTCCTTGGCGCTGCTCAGGGAGCGGAAGAACGTCATGTCCACCAAGCCCATCTGGCTGGGACCGTCAGCGGCCAGTGAGATACCGATGTGCGACCCGGCGATCTTGATGTTCGCACGGGTAATCAGCGCCATCTCGATCTGATCGTAGGCCCGGACCAGGAACTTCCCGAAGCTGGACGCGAAGGGGATCGCACCGCCCGCCGCCATACCCGCCGCCACCGAAATCAGGTTCTGCTCGGCGATCTTGCCCTCGAAGAAGCGGTCCGGGAAGACCTTAGTCAGGTAGTTGGCGAAGGTCGAGTTGCTCACGTCGCCGTCGATGGCCACCACGCGGTCGTCGAGCTTGGCCAGTTCGCGAAGGGCCAGACCGTAGGCCCGGCGGCTGGCGATCTTCTTCTTGGCCTGCCAGCTCTTGAGGAAACCGTCGCCCTGGAGGAGCTGGTCGAAGTCCGGGTCGCCCAGCTTGCCGGTCGCGCCCTTGAACTGCGGCTGGGCGGCCTGGGGCTTGGCGGGCCTAAACTGCTCGCTCTTGACCTCGGCGGGAACCCCGAGCTTGGCCCGCATGGCGTCCAGATCGCCGTAGACTTTCTCCAACTTGTCTTCCGGCAAGGGCTTGCCGTGATTGGACTTGTCCTTGAGCTCGTCGGTGCCCCAGCCCTTGACCGTCGCAGCCAGGATCACGTACGGGGTCTTGGTCTTACCGACCTCGGCGAGGGCCTCATCGAGCTGTTCGACGTTATGGCCATCCACCGTGGCTACCTGCCAGCCGAACGCCTTGAACTTGGCGGCGAGGGTGGACTGGGACTGCTGGGGTGATACGTAGTCGGCCTGGCCCTGGCCGTTGCAGTTGACGATGGCGCAGAGGTTGGTGATCTTCTGATCGACGATGAAATCGGCGGCCTCCCAGATCTGCCCTTCGCGGGACTCGCCGTCGCCGCAAATCACGTAGATCTTCTTGTCGAGCTTGGCCAGCCGGGCGGCCAGAGCCAATCCGGCCCCCGCCGAAAGCCCCTGCCCCAGCGAGCCGGTGGCGGCGTCGAAGAAGGGGAACCCCTCAGCGGGGTTGGGATGGCCGTCCAGGACGCTGTCGATCTCGCGGAGCGTATCGACGTCGCCGATCACCAGTTCGCGGGCCGCCGACTTGGACTTGCCCACCACGCCCGCCAGGTCGGCGTAGGCGGCGTAGACGATCGGCACCGCGTGGCCCTCGGAGAGCACCAGGCGGTCGCTGGCCGGGTTCCACGGGTCCTTCGGATCGTAGCGCATGTGCTTGTACATCAATAGGCTGACGATGTGGGCCAGGCTCAAAGCCGAACTGGGGTGTCCGGATTCGGCCTTGGTGGTCATCCGCGCCGATAACTTGCCGATTTCGATTGCACGATCGTGCACGAGGGTCTTGAGGTCCATGCATCAACTCCTATCACTTGGCTTGAATACTGCCGGAATACAAATCGCTTCGCATCCACTCGATTGGGCCGCGACGGCCGCGGCCGCTGAGCCGACTAAGTATAAGGAAGACCCCTCTTTCGCACAAGCGTCGGAAGGAAAATTCACGGGCCGACGACTGCTCGGGAATGAGGCATGGCGGGTGGAATTCCCAGGCAACACGATGCATGGAGCACCACCGAATCCTACGGATTCTCGCCGGCGCGCCGGAGGACCTCGCAAAAGAGGGCGTCGGAAAGATGGAAACCCGCCATATTCCGCAGGTTCTCCAACTCCTTCTGCAGTGAGGAAATACGCCGCTCCCGATAGGCTCTCAGAAGAACCCCAACGGTGCCGGTCATCCTCAACCCCAGTGACTTGGCCGCTTGGCGTCCTTCTCGTTCGTCCAGGAGGACCCAGGGCGCGGATGTCTGGCAGGCCAAAGCGATGGCTTCCGCCTCTCCCTCATCCAGATCGCGGATCAGGGACTGGACGAGACATCTGTCTGCGACGTCTTGAACCCGGATCCACTTGTCTTGGAAGGCCGACGCCACTTCAGGGACGCCCGGCAGGTCCTGGTCCAGTCGCAATTCAGAGACGACGGCGGGAGGGACAATGATCTGAGAGAACTGGTGACGCAGCAGGGACAGGCGTCCGATGATGGCCAGGTTCAGGATGGGCGAGGTGTTACTCACCGCCGGCATAGGTCAGATCGTCCTCCAGTTCCTCCGAGCCATAGTGCCTGGAAATACCCCGTTTGCCCACAAGGCTGCCGAATTCCACCTTGCCCATTCCGGCCATCTCCCTTGCCTTGCCGAAGGACAGAAAGCCATGTGCATAGAGAGTCAGTGCAAGCTCCACCAGAAGCTCTTCCTCAATCCGGTCTTCCGGCAGACGAATGGCCTGAGCGACCCTGTCCGGGATGTTGATCTGAATGCCCATACTCCAATCTCCAGCCTCTTTGATAAGTATACCTCAAATCCATCAAAAAAGGCAAGATAGGGTGTTTTCCGTTCCCATGACCTCACGTGGTTTCTCCTTGACCCTCTGCGGCTGGGGCGGTATTAACGACGGGAAGTAACTCCAGGCTCCGGGAACGCTTTTCCGGGCGAGCAGATAGGGAACACGCATGATCGTCGATTGTCACGCCCACATCTGGGAGGCCACCAGCCAGCTCGGCCGCTGCGCCGAACCGGCGCGGACCCGGATCTATGCCTCGGCGGGCAAGTCCGCGGGCAGCCATGATTTGCAGATCGCCAGCGCGCCGGTCGACGTGTGTTTCGTGCTGGGCTTTCGCTCGCGGGCGCTGGGCGTCGATATTCCCAACAAGTTCATCGCCGACTGCGCCTGCCAGTACCAGGACAAGGTGATGGGCTTCGGTTCGGTGGACCCGGTGCATGACAATGTGCCCGCCGAAGCCGATCGCATCCGACGCCAGTTGCACCTGGCGGGTTTCGTGGTCAGCCCAGCCGGGCAGGGCTTCCACCCGACCAGCACCGATGCCATGAAGCTCTACGACTACGCCGCCGACCACCGGATGCCCGTGATCGTCCACCAGGGCCCGCCGTTCGGCACGCCGTTCTGTGAGTTTTCCAACCCGGTGCTCTGGTCGAGCGTGTGTCGTGAGTACCGGGACCTGCGGTTCGTGTTCACCGACATGGGATGGCCGTGGACCGACCAGAGCCTGCTGATGGCGGCTGAGTACGAAAACGTGTATATCGATCTGGCCGGACTGGTGCATCGGCCGTGGGTGGCCTACGACCTGCTCGTCAAGTGCTACCAGATGGGCTTGGTTCACAAGCTGCTGCTGGCCAGCGACTACCCAGCCGCCGGAGCGGCCGCCGCCATTGAGGCGATCTACAGCATCAACCAACTGGTGGGCTCGACCAACTTCCCCTCGATCCCCCGCCAGAAGCTTCGCGACATCGTCGAGTCGAACACGTTGGAGAAGCTCGGCTTGGAGAACAAGTGGCCTGGACATGTGCAAAAGAGGTAGCATGGTGTTGAATCCCGGCAATCGGCACAGGGGCGGCGCCGCCAGGGTGCTGGCGGTGATTCTGATCGGGCTGTTGCTGCCGCTCGGCGCGGGCTGCCAGCAACACTACGGACGGCTGACGGTGGTCAGCTACCGCGACCCCGGCCGGCCCACCACCTATTATCAGAGCTTCCCGGACGCCTGGTTCAGCCAGCTTCCTTCCGGCGACTACCAGATCCTGCTGGCCAGCAGCGAGCCGATCAACTCGCTGGACCGCGACGTCCTCGAGCAGACGATGTTCATCCGGGTGTTCTGGACGCCGATTCCGGGCAAGACGTTCGCCGAGTCCTCGCAGATCAACGCGGGCATCGACTATCGGATTCGCGTGGCCGACCCGGCTGACGCACCGGTCGTCTCCCAGCGGCCCAAGACGATGATCTGCTACAAGGGCAGCGGGTTCGTCAGCTTCTCGCCCGACCCTTCCGGCCGGGGCCTGAAAGCGACGCTCGAACACGCGGTGCTGCGGCCGGCGGAGGAATCCGACGAGCCGGCCCTGGGCCGGCTCATCGTCAAGGGGCAGTTCCGGGCCCGCAAGGCGGAGGGACAGATCGCCGACTATCGAATTCGCGCCGCTGAGGCGTGTGACTGATCTTGTTCTTTATCAGGCGCATTTGACCTGTTACAATGTTGGGGCAGTGAAACCGAGGGTGTAGGTTAAGGAGACGGCCATGGCCAATAGTGGATCGGAGAAGAACAACGGTTTTTCCCTGGGTGGGATCAACTGGTCGGAAGCGTTTCCGTTCACCAACTTGTTCCGGACCTTCCGCCTGGCCATCCATCCCAGCAAGCTGTTCCTGGCCCTGCTGGCGGTCCTGGTCTGCTACATCGGCGGGCGGTTTCTCGACGGGCTGGCGGGCTGGGTCTCCGACTCCCACGTGGTGGTCACGGAGCGGACGGATATTCCGTATCAGCCGGCCGATGAAATCATGCAGTTCATTCAGGCTCCGACGGCTGGGGCGTTCTGGCAGTGGCGAGATCAGGCGATCGCGGAGAATCAGCGTACCGTGGCCGGTATGCTCAACCGCGACCTGAACATCAAATCGGATGAGGCGCTGGAACTGGCCAAGGAGAATAGAGCGGTCGATCGCCTGTGGGACCGGCTCAAGGAACAGCGGGCGGACGCCGCCGAGTTGCTGGAAAAACGCGTGGAAGGGGCGCGGCGGGCCCTGGCCGACCAGGAGGAAGCGGGCCAGCTCGAACGGGCGGCGAGCTATCTGCGGATCGCCCTCTGGAGTTCGCCGCGGATCGCGTCGAAAGCGGTGGTCGGGATGACCCCGCAGGAGGCCGTCCAGGCCGTGGTGGTGGCAGACCCGGAGGCGGCGAATGCGACCGAAGAGCAGAACGATGCCCGCGAAGACCGTCAGACAATCCTCCAAGCCGTCCAGTTGGCTGACGACTACGCCAAGGCCGAGGCCCTCGAAGGGCTCGGGGTGTTCCAAGCGGCCCTATCGTACGGCATTCTGATGTTCAACTCGGCCATCGATTCGGTGCTGGCCCTCGAACCGTTCTACAACGCGGACTTCCGGGGCTTCGAGCAGACGCCGACCGAACCGCCGGGCTTGGTCCGGACGCTCCGACTGGCCGCACAGGGTCTGGTCTGGTTCGCGTGGGTGCACAAGGTCTACTTCATTATCTATGGTCTGTTCTGCCTGCTGGTCTGGGCGCTGGCGGGCGGGGCGATCTGCCGGATCGCGGCCCTGCACGCGACCCGGGACGAGAAGATTCCGCTTTCGGAGGCGGTGGCGTTCGCGGGCGGCAAATTCGCGAACTTCTTCGCCGCCCCGCTGGTGCCGGTGCTCTTTATCCTCGGCTGCTGCGTGTTCCTGCTGGTCGGCGGACTGGTGGGGGCGATCCCGGTGATCGGCGAGATCATCGTGGGCATCCTGTTCGTGCTGGCGTTGCTGCTGGCGTTCGTGCTGGCGCTGCTGGTGGTCGGTGCGGTCGGCGGGGTCGGCCTGATGTATCCGGTGATCGCGGTGGAAGGGTCGGACGCGTTCGACGCGTTCAGCCGGTCGTACAGCTACGTGTACCACCGCCCGTGGCGGACGATCTTCTACTACATCGTGGCGGCGATCTACGGCACGTTGTGCTTCGTGTTTGTCAAGCTGTTCGTGGGGCTGATCTTCATCGCCGCCTCGTCGGTGGTGGGGACGACCATGAACCTGGATTCGGCGTCGCTGGCCTCGCCGCTGGGCAAGCTGGAGGCGATCTGGTACTCGCCGTCGCTGGCCGGTCCGTTCTTCGGGCAGTTCTTCGTATTCCCGCTGGGCTCGTTCGAGTGGATCGGGGGCGTCTTCATCGCGTTCTGGGTCTATCTGCTGGTCGGGCTGGTGATCGGCTTCGCCATCAGTTTCCTGTTCTGTGCCCTGACCATCATGTACCTGCTGCTTCGGCAGAAGGTGGACGCGACGGACCTGGAAGAGGTGTACGTGGAAGAGTTCGAATCCGAGCCGGTGGGTGCCGAGGCGCCGCCCGCGACGCCGGGCGAACCCGAAGCAGCCCCGGAGGCGCCGAAGGCGGAAAACCTGAAGATCGAGGGACCCGAGACCGAGACGCCCAAGACCGAACAGGAGCCCCAGGCCCCGCAGCAACCGGAAGAGAAGTCCGACGATGAAGGCCTCCAGAAAGGCGAATGACGCTTTGGAAGGTGATCGAAGACAAGGCTAGAATAGTAGTGGCAAACGAGCGGTGGGTGGCCTCGGCGAACGCGAGCCACCCACCGAGTGCTTTGGCGGTAGCGTAATCAGCTATGGCGCAGGGATTTAAGGAAACACTTGGCGGCCGGTTCATCGTCCTGGACGGACCCGATGGCTGCGGCAAATCGACCCAACAGCGGCTCTTGTCCGAGGCCCTGGTGCGCGAAGGGCTGGAAGTTTCGTGCATGCGCGATCCGGGCACGACGACAGCGGGCGAGAGCATCCGACAAATACTGCTTTCGGGCGACCACGGGTCGCTGGATCCGCGGTGCGAACTGCTGCTGTTCATGGCGGCCAGGGCCCAGATGATCGCTGAGTGCATCCGCCCAGCCCTGGCGGCGGGGCGGGTGGTGCTGGGCGACCGGTTCGTCTCAGCCAGTTGCGCCTACCAAGGGGCCAGCGGCTTGGACCCGGCCCAGATTGTACAGATCGGTCACTTTGCCATTGGGGGCCGCTGGCCGGACCTGACAATCGTCCTGGATGTCCCAGCCGAGCTGGGCATGGAGCGAATCCGCAAGACCGAAAAGGCGGCGGCCCTCGACGCGATGGAGCGGCGGCCCCTCGATTTCCACCGGCGGGTCCGCGAAATATTCCTGAATCTGGGGAGAGTCTATCCCGCCCCGGTGGCCGTAATTGATGCAACAGTTGCACCAGAGGTGGTTCACCAGCGGATCCTGGAGGTGCTTGATCGTGTCGATCACTGAGGTCAAGCATCAGGACCAGGCGATCGAGGCCCTGCAGCTCGGGCTGCAGTGCGACCGGCTGGCCCACGGGTACATCTTTGCCGGACCGGCCGGCGTGGGCAAGCGCACCGCCGCCCGTGAGTTTGCCAAAATCCTGTTGTGCCTTGACTTGCAGAAACTCGACGCGCCAGCCGAGCGGCAATCCCCCTACGGTCCCAAGCAGTGGTTCGACAGCTGCGGCCGATGCCAGAGCTGCCGCCTGGTGGATGCGGGCACCCACCCGGACTACCACCCGATCTATAAGGAACTGGTCACCCTGTTACCGGGCAAGGAGCGCCACAAGGCAACCGAACTGGGAATTGACGTGATTCGCGAGGCCCTGATCGAAAAGGTGGCGCTGCATCCGAACCTCGGCAATTCCAAGGTCTTCATCGTGCATGAGGCCCATCGCCTGAGCCGCTCAGCCCAGAATGCGATGCTCAAGACATTGGAAGAGCCTCCAAGTGGTACTTATATTATCCTGATAACGGAGCGATTGAGTTCGCTGTTGCCGACGATTCAGTCGCGGGCTCAAGCGGTCCAGTTCCGTCTACTGCCGGATGGTTTCGTACGATCCCGGCTGGCGGAGGCGGGAGCTGAGCCGCGCGACCAGCGGTTTTTCGCCCATCTGGCGCCGGGTCAGTTGGGTCTGGCGTTGGAATTATGGGAGTTGGGGGTATATGATCTAAATGAGCGGCTTGGAAAGGACCTTGCCTCGCTTGACCTTACGGGGTCGGACAATCTGGCCCAGTGGATTGTGGACCAGGGTAAGGAGCTTTGCGAGCGGGCCAAGTCCCGCACGCCGCCGGAGACGATGGCCGGTCCGTCCGAAAGCGAATTGGGGCGCACCGCCTTACGTCGGATGTTCGGGCTGATCGCCGGTTTTTACCGGGACGCCCTGAGGCAGAAGCTGGGCTTCGACAACGAGTCGTTGATCAACGTCGGGCAGCAGGAGTTTGTTGACCGCTTGGCCGGAAGGATGAGCGTGGAGCAGTTGCAGGACAAGATCGAGAGCATCCGCGAGGCCCAGGGGCAACTGGACGCGAACGTCAACCAGAACTTGCTGGTCTCCAACCTTCTGGCCCGCCTGTCCGGATAACTACGAGGAAACCACCATGCCCGAGGCCAACGAGGAACAACGCCCCGCCGATCAGAACCCCGCGTCCGGATCGGAGGGCTCCGCTCCCGAGGCATCGCCGTCCGCTCCCGCGCCGTCGGCCCGCATATCGCCTGCTCCGGAGCCGCCCGGGCCGAGTCGCCGGCCGCGGCGGATGATCGTCCGCTACGGCTACCTGGGGTTTGTCGGAGAGTTCGAGTACGACGGGGACGACTGGCTCAGCCCGCAGAAGGCTGTGTTGGTCGAGACCGACCGGGGTCTGGAACTGGGCTACTTTGTCGGCTACATCGACTCGGAGAAGGGGGCCTTTGTCCTCAATCCGCGGGACGTACAGAAGTACCTCAAGAACAGCGGCGACGACTACCTGCGGTCTCGGACGGGCAAAGTTCTCCGTGCGGCGACCGCCCAGGACCTGCGCGAGCAGGAGCACATCAAGGCGGACACCCGCTCGAAGATGAACTACTGCCAGCAGTCGGCGGAGCAGTTGAATCTGCGGATGAAGATCGTGTGCGTCGAGCACCTTTTCGGCGGCGAGCGGATCATCTTCTACTTCACCGCCGACGGCCGGGTCGATTTTCGCGAGCTGGTTCGCGACCTGGCCCGCGAGTACCAGACGCGGATCGAGCTTCGGCAGATCGGGGCGCGGGACGAGGCGCGGCTGCTGGCCGATTACGAGATCTGCGGGCGGCAGTGCTGCTGCAAGAACTTCCTGAAGATTCTTCGTCCGGTGAACATGAAGATGGCGAAGCTGCAGAAGGCGACGCTGGACCCGTCGAAGGTTTCCGGTCGCTGCGGTCGGCTTCGCTGCTGCCTGGCCTACGAGCACAAGTGCTACGAGGAGTTGGCCTCGCAGCTTCCGCGGATCGGCTCGTGGGTACAGACGACGGCTGGGGTCGGACGGGTGCGCGACCGGCAGATTCTGACGCAACTGGTGCAGGTCTCGCTGTCGGACGGGCGTCTGGTGGCGTTTCCCGCCGACGAAGTCAGCCCGTCGCGGCCTCCGAGCCATCGGCCGGAAGAGCCGGTCGTGGAGGAGGAGGCGGGCGATCCGTCCGAGGCGGCGGCGGACGGTCCCGATGAGGGGGAACTCGGTTCGCTCTCGGAGGTGTCCGACCGTCAGGGCGACGGGACCTCTTCCGAGCAGGATCCGTCCAAAGCGCGGCGGGGCCGGCGCGGGCGGCGGAGGCGCCGCTAGCCATGGACGCGACCAGGCCGGAAAAAGCACTGGAACAACTGGCCCGCGAGAGCGGGCGGTATCCCGTCGAGGCCTTTCACTTCATTCGGGAAGCGCTGCAGTTCACCGTCGATCGGCTGTACGGCCAGGAGATCACCGAGCAGCGGCACGTGACGGGGCGGGATTTGTGCTGGGGCATCCGCGACTACGCGATCCAGTGCTGGGGTCTGATGGCGCCGTCGGTCCTGCGAAGGTGGAACATCGCCCGCACCGAGGATTTCGGGCGGCTGGTGTTCACCATGGTCGAGGCCGGCTGGATGGCCAAGAGCGACGAGGACACGCCCGAGGACTTCGCCAACATCTACGACTTCCGCTCCGCCTTCGCCACGCCGCTGAAGCTCGAAGAGAAGAAGATGAAGATGACCTGAGGCGATCCTCCCGCTGGGCCGCGCGATCCCCTTCTTCTTACCAAGCCGATTGACTTTCCAGCCGTGGGTGCTATCGTACTGCCTTTACATCGGGACGAGGTGTGTTGACGGTTGATTTGTTGGAGACGGGCGATGGCCAAGGTGCATGCGAACTGGCATGAGGACGTTTTTTTCGGGATTCACTACGATCTGCACGCATCGGCGGACGATACGGTGCTGGGCAAGGAGTTGACGGCCGAGCACCTGCGAGAGCGGCTGGACCGCGTGCGGCCGGACTGGATCCAGTGCGACTGCAAGGGTCACGCGGGCTATACGAGCTGGCCGACGCAGGTGGGTTCGACCTCGCCCGGCGTGGTCAAGGACGCGCTGCGGATCACCCGTGACGTGACGAAGGAACTGGGCATCCGGCTTGGCATGCACTATTCGGGCGTCTGGGACACTCGCGCCGTCGAGTTGCATCCGGAGTGGGGCCGGATCGACGCGAAGGGCGAGCGCAGCCCGCACATGACCTGCCGGATGAGCGGGTACACCGACGAACTGCTGATCCCGCAGATGCTGGAACTCGTCGAGAAGTACGACGTGGACGGGTTCTGGGTGGACGGCGAGAACTGGGCATCCGCGCCGTGCTGGTGCGAGAAGTGCCAAGCCGAGTTCACCCGCCGCACCGGCATCAAGGACATTCCCGCCGAGGCGGGCCAGGCCAACTGGGATGCGTGGCTGGCCTTTCACCGGGACCTGTTTATCGAGCACGTGACCCGTTACGCCGAAGCCGTGCATGCGAAGAAGCCCGAGTGCCTGATCTGCAGCAACTGGATGTACACGGTGCGCCAGCCCGAGCCGGTCCGGTGCCCGGTGGACTATCTCTCGGGCGACTACGACTGGCGATGGGGCGTGTACCGGGCGGCGGTCGAGGGACGGGTGCTCGACTCGCGCGGGCTGCCGTGGGATCTGATGGCGTGGGGATTCACGAAGGGCGGCGAGATGGACGGCACGCCGCCGTGGGTCGAGAAGACGGCCACGCACCTGTGCCAGGAGGTCTGCGAGGTGGTGGCGTTGGGCGGGGCGGTGATGGTCTACAACCTGCCGCAGCGGACCGGTTGGCTGACCGGCTGGCACCAGGACCTTCTCGGCGAGGTCGCCCGTTTCTGCCGGGCGAGGCAGGACGTGTGCTTCAAGTCGCACACGCGGTCGGAGGCGGCGGTGCTGCATCTGGCCGACCACTACTACGCCCACAACGACCCGCTGTACAACTACGGCGAGGCGGTCCGCCCGATCGAAGGGGCGCTGCACGTGCTGCTCGAGACTCAGCGGTCGACGGACATCCTGCTTCAGGAGCACCTGGATCGGCTCGACCGCTACAAGCTGGTGGTGGCGCCGGAACAGACGCGGCTGTCGAAAGAGACCCTTGCGGCCCTCGAGACGTTCGCCCGCAACGGCGGCTTTGTGATCGCCAGCGGCGACCATCTGGCCCGCGAGTGTTCGGAGCTTGTCGGCGTAGTGGCGGACGGTGATCCGCTTCGACGCGAGAGCAGCCGCAAGAAAGACTCGATCTTTTATCTGCCGGTTGACGGCCGGGCGGTCGGAACGGGCGGCCCGTGGAAGCCGGTCAGACCGGCCAAAGGAACCGAGGTGCTCTGCTGCCTGATGGAGGAGCAGGAATCGGAGAAGGACACGACGGACTGGCCCGCCGTCACCCGCCGCAAGGTCGGCCGCGGTGCGGTCATTGCCATTCACGGGCCGGTCTTCCGCGACTACTTTGTGGGCCACTATCCGCTGTTGCGGCGGTTTGTGGCGAAGCTGATCGACGGCCAGCCGATTGACTGGACGGTGACGGCGCAAGGGCCGTCGTGGCTGGAGATCGTGGTGCGGGAGAAGGACGAGCGGCTGCTGGTGAACCTGGTCAACCGCGGTGCGGGTGAGACGCTGTATCCGAATCGGTTGATCATCGAGCAGCTTCCGGCGATTCCGAACGTGACGATCCGCATTCGGCGGGAGAGCCCGCCGCGGCAGGTCGATCTGGCGCCGGACCACATGCCGGTCGAGTGGCGGTTCGCGGACGGCGTGTTGACGGTCGAGGTGCCGCTGGTCCACATTCACAACATTCTGGTCGTCCAGTAGACCGGGAGGATCGACGGTTGCCGGCGGACGCAGGCCAATTGGCTGAGGAGTTGATCGGTCGTTTGCGGGAAGCACCGGGCCGGTATCTGCTCGGGCTGACCGGCATTCCGGGCAGCGGCAAGAGCACGCTGGCCGCCCGGCTGCAGGACGCGATTGCCGAGCGATTGGGCCCGGACCGGTCGGCGGTGGTGGCGATGGATGGCTTTCACTGGCCCAATCGGGTGCTTGAGATGAGGAACCTGGTCGGCCGGAAGGGATCGCCGCCGACGTTTGACGCCGCCGCGTTCGCCGAGTTGCTGCGGCGGCTGCGCGAGGTTCCGCCACAGACGGTCATGGCTCCGGTCTATGATCGGCGGCTCCACGCACCGGTCAGCGACGCGATCGAGATCGGCCCGCGGGTCGAGCTGGTGATTGTCGAGGGCAACTATCTGCTGTTGTCCGAGGGACCGTGGGCGGCGATCCGAGGGCTGCTCGACCAGGTGTGGTTCATCGATATCCCGCTGGAGATGTCCATGCAGCGGGTCCGCGACCGTCACATCGCGGGCGGCATGGCCCCTGACGCCGCGGATGCCAAGGTGGCGGCCAACGACCGGCTGAACGCCGAGTTAATTCTCTCGACGCGGTCCCTGGCGGACGAAACGATAACTGCTGATGTATAACAAGAAGTGATAGTTGATCATGGACTTTCGGCAGGCTTTATGGTCTTGACTTTTTCAGCTTATCGGACTATTAGATTCTGCATTGTTGTGGATAAGCGGATAGGGACACTGATTAGGGGATCAGAGTCGGCATGATGGAAAAAGCGATCAGTTCAAAACAGGTATTTCGGTTCATTTTGTTTCTGTACGGGTGCTGGCTGGCCTTCCTGGCCTCGCTGGTGATGTTGCGGCATCTGGGGTACTAGGCTTTTTCGGCGAGGCGGCAGGGAGATCTTCCATGACGCGGTACAACTGGAACCGGCTGATCAATCTGGTTCTGGCGGTGCTGGTGGTGGGGATCACGTTTAGCGGGGTGGTCATGAAGGTGGTTCTTCCGCCGGGCAGGGGCGGGCGGCACCTTGGCGGTGGTCGCGGACAGGGGTGGGGACGCGCGATGCTCGAAGGCGGCGAGCCGGAAGGGCCGCTGACGCTATGGGGTCTGGGGCGGCACGATTGGGGCGAGATTCACTTGTGGCTGGCGACGGTGATGATCGTGTTGGTGGTGGTGCACATCTGGCTGCACTGGGGCTGGGTCAAGCGGGCGTATTTCGGATCGCCGTGTCCGCCGCAGGATGAGGTCGAGTCGTCCGGTTCCGATGAACCGTGCCCGGCCGATCGCTCGGCGTCCGAGTGAGGCTATTCGTACCGCAGGGCTTCGACCGGGTCGAGGCGCGAGGCCTTGTAGGCCGGGTAGATCCCGCTGACGATCCCGGTGATGATCGCGACGCTCAGGGCGGTGGTGATGACGGTGCTGGGCGTGTAGGGGCTGAACAGCCCGCGCGAGAGGTCCTCGATCGCCTTGCCCAGGCCGATTCCCAGGAGCACGCCGATCGCGCCGCCGATCAGGCTGATCGAGCTGCTCTCGGCGAGGAACTGGGAAAGGATGTCCGTCCGTTTGGCTCCGACGGCCATGCGGACGCCGATTTCGCGGGTCCGCTCGGTGACCGAGACCAGCATGATGTTCATGATGCCGATGCCGCCGACCACCATGCTGATGCCCGCGATGCTGTAGAAGACGATGCCGAGGATGTCGGCGTAGTCCTTGACGCCTTCGAGGAGCTGCTCCTGGCTGAAGAGTCCGAAGTCGGCCTTTTCGCCGGGTTTGATCTTGTGGCGCTTGCGGAGGAGTTTGGTGACCTGCCCGCGTCCCTCCTCGGTCAGGTCGGTGCTGCGGGTCTGGACCGAGATGGAGTGGACGCTTCGGTAGCCGAACAGGCGTTTCATGGCGGTGCTCAGCGGGACCACGACCTGCTCGTCGACGCGGGTAAAGCCCAGCGTGCCCTTCTTCTCCATCACGCCGACCACGGTGAAGGGCTTGCCCTTGATCTTGACCAACATGCCGACCGGTTCGGCGCGGCCGAAGAGTTCCTCCGCGACCTTGTGACCGAGCACCACCACGTAGGCTTCGGACTGGACGTCGCTGCGGCTGATGAACCGCCCGGCCCGGACGGTGTAGTTGCGGATGGATGAGTATTCCGGCGTCGTGCCGAGCACGCTGCACGCCATGTTGCGCGAGAAGTATTTGACGGAGGCCGCTCCGAGGACCTCAGGGGCGGCGCGGAGGACGGCGTTGCACTGGCGGACGATGGCGTCGGAGTCGGCGATGTGGAGGGTTTCGACGTCGCCGGTCGCCCGTCCACCGTTGCGGGCGGCGCCGGGAAAGACGATCAGGACGTTGGAGCCGAAGCTGCTGGCGGTTTCAAGGATTTCCTTGGTCGCGCCCTTGAGGATGGACATGGCGGCGACGACCGCGGCCACGCCGATAATCACGCCGAGCGTCGCCAGCAACGAGCGGAGCAGGTTGGTCCGGAGGGCCCGGATCGCAGCCAGGATGATTCTGAGATAGAACATGGTCACCTGTTATTCAAATCGAAGGCGGGCAGCGCCCACCCAACATTGCTTTCCGCATCCTATTCGGTCTTGGCGGCGGTCTGTCGGACCAGGGCGGCGGTTTCCTCCATGGCGGCTTGGCGCTCGCGCGGATCGGTGGGACCGTCGTGGACGATCTTGCCATCCCGCATCTGCACGATCCGCTGGGCCTGGACGGCGACGTCGTGCTCATGGGTCACGATCACCACGGTGACGCCCTGCTGGTGCAGTTGATGGAAAATCTGCATGATCTGGGCTCCGGTCCGCGTATCGAGGTTGCCGGTGGGTTCGTCGGCCAGGATGACTTTCGGGTTGTTGACGATGGCCCGGGCGATGGCCACCCGCTGGCGTTCGCCGCCGGAAAGTTCAGCCGGGACGTGGCGGGCCCGTTCGGCCAGACCGACCTTTTGCAGGGCGGCCATGGCCGCTTCGTGCGTGCGGATGCGCCGGGCGTAGAACAGGGGCACCGCGACGTTCTCAGCCGCGCTGACCCGCGCGAGCAGGTTGAACGTCTGGAACACAAAGCCGATCCGCTGATTGCGGGTCTCGGCGAGTTGGCTTTCGGAGAGTTTGCCGACCAGCAGGCCGTCGAGATAGTAGCTGCCCTTGGTCGGGCGGTCGAGGCAGCCGAGGATGCCCATCATAGTGCTCTTGCCGGAGCCGGAGGGTCCGGTGATGCTGACAAACTCGCCGGCGCCGATCTTCAGGTCCACCCCGTCCAGGGCGCGGACGTCGGTCGCTCCCATATGGTAGATCTTGTGCACGTCCGCCAGTTCGATCAGGCATTTGGCGGCTACGCGGTCCGATTCGCGGCTGCGGCTGGCCGTTTGGGTCTGGGGCACTAGTCCTTGTCTCCCTCGTCCTCTTTCATTTTCTGGGGCAGGCGGATGTAGACCTCCTGGCCTTCCTTCAGGTCGCCGGTCTCGATCTCGATCCGTTCGGGCCCGGCCAGGCCGAGCTTGACCGGCATGAACCGCGGTTCGTCGCCGTCCTTTTCGCCGGGCACGTAGACGCCGTGCTGCTCGTTCTTGATCTTGATGGCCTCGATATCGACCAGCAGGACGTTCTTGCGGGTCCACGCGGTGAAATCGACGTTGGCGTGCATGCCGAGCATGAGTTTTTCGCGGGCGGCGGCTTCGAGTTCGATACGCACGGTGTAGGTCACGACGTTGTTGGCGACCTGCGGGTGCGGATAGATGCGTTCGACGGCGCCGGAGAAGGTTTCCTCCGGGAAGGCGTCGACCGTGACCTTCACGTTGCTGGCGGACTGGAGGATATTGACGTCCTCCGCGGTGGTGTCGCGTTGGGCCCCGTCGGCTGGGCGGGTGGCCAGGTGCGCGCCGTCACTGGAGGGGGCGAGATCCCGCACGCGGCCGATGTCCGCCTCGTCGACGTCCGCCTCGACGTAGAGCCGGCTCAGGTCGGCGATGGTCATCATGGTGGTCCCGCCGGTGACGGTGGTGATGCCGCTGGCAATGATCTGGCCTTCCTGGACCAGCACCTGCTGGACCTGGCCGTTCATCGGGGAATAGACCTTGGTTTCGCGAAGGCGCTTGTTTGCCTGGTCGAGGGCGACGTTGGCCATTCGCACGCCCTGCTCAGCCAGTTTCACGCGGGTCCGGGCCTGCGAGACCAGCAGGCTCTTGTTGAGCGCCTCGCGGATGCGCCCGGCCTGGAGCAGGATATTGGCACGGGCCTGCCACATGGTCATCAACGCGGTCTGGTACTCCACCCGGCCGGTGTAGCCCAGATCGCCGCCGTTCGACTCGTTCGAGAGCACCTTGGTTCCTTCATCCACGAGCCGGCTGACCGCCAGGGCCTCGGCTTCGGCCAGGGCCACGGTTCTCTCGCAGGCCCGCACCAGCAGCTTGGCCCCGTCGCTGACCAGTTCGAACTCGGGGTCCAGCAGCGGCGCGGGCTCGATGGCGTCTTCGGCGACGATCGGGAAGGCGGCCAGCACGCCGGCCTTTTCCTGGCGATAGAGTTCCTGCTGGCGGAACTCGAGGGTCACCCTCCGCAGTTCGGCCCGCGTGGCGTCGAGGCTGGCCAGGGCCAGTTCCATCGCCGTCAGCCAGTCCTTGTGGATCTGGGCCGCCGCCTGCTGCTCAAGCTGAAGACTTTCATCGGTGCGGGCCTTCTCGGCGGTGGCGTTGCTGACCACCAGTTCCTCGTCGGACGGGTCCAGTTCGATCAGCAGATCGCCCTCGCGGACCATGTCGCCGGGCTCGAAGAAGACCTTCAGCACGGTGCCGCTGGCCTTGGACTTGATCTCCCGCGGCTTGGAGGCCGGTTCGATGGTGCCGGTGGCCCCGATCGGAATCTCCAGGTCGCCGACCTCGATCTTGGTGATCAGAGGCTTTTCCCAGGAAAGTGCCGTGCTCTTGCGCTTCTGGTACCAGCTATAGACCAGAAATCCCACCACGAGCAGAACGACCAGCGTGATGATATGTTTCTTCCGCATTATGCTCCCTGTGCTGACAACGTGGAGTCCGCAGGCCGGTCAAGCCGCCTTGCGGGTCCGGCGGGTGATGGTCGCGCCGCATGCGGGGACCGCTCGTTCGCCGACTGTCTTCAGGCGTAACGCACAATTATAATACTCACGAATCCGAATGGACACAAAATTACCTTTCGCTTGCGCAGCCGGATCCGCATCGCAACGACGGCTCTACCTCTTGTACGTCGTCACGGGGTTCTGAAGTTTCATGAGTTTTTCGCTGATCCGTCCTGGTGCGAGATTGAGTCCACGTTTGCGGCTGCCATCACCGCACCTCTGTATGGCGACGGCCATGGCGAGACCGTCGGCTTCGGCGGAGCAAAGCAACGGAAAGGTGTACCCGCTGATGTCCTCCTCGGCGGTCGGTGCCTTGGGACGGCCTCGAAAGTTGTAGAAATGTCGTATGACTGAGACACCTGCCGCAAGGATGTCCGCCTGAACTCCAGCCGATGACTGTGCCTCGGCAGGGGCGCACTGCGGACGATTGGCGGAGGGGGTTTGGCCGTCGTTGGTGCTCAGAGCTGCTTGGATCAACGTCCGGCGGATATAGTACCGGTACTAGCTGCCGAGCTGGGCTGGGACGGGCCGATTCCAGGCAGGGTGTTGACTTTCAGGTCTGGTTCAGGTATGGTGCTGGTATGACGCAGATCGGGTCGGACAGGTCGGATTTGCTGGTGGTGGACCGCGTCGAGCGGGAGTTGCGGGGGGCGCTGCGGGATTTGTCCGGGCCTTCGGGCGGCAAGCTGCCGGAAGAGCGGGAGTTGGCTCGGCGGTACGGGGTCAGCCGCGAGTCGGTCCGCCAGGCGATGGCCCGGCTGAAGCGAGAGAACCTGGTCCGGTCGATCCGGGGCAAGGGAACGTTTGCCATTTCGCCGCGGCGGACGGCGACGGTGGTCCACCTGGTGACCTCGGGGCCGCTGGAGCAGTACAACATGATGGCGGCTGGGGTGCTCAGCGAGGTGCTCAAACGCCGGGGACTGACCTCTCATCTGGCGTGCTCAAGAGACCCAGCGGCGGAGTGGGATGCAATCATCAACGGCTTTCGGGACGGACTGGGCATGATCCTGGTGGGGGCGTTCGAGCGGACGACGGTCGAGGCGCTGATCTCACGCTGCGAACTGCCGGTGGTGCACGTCTCGGACCTGCGGGAGCCATTCCGCAGCTCGCCGGTCTGTGACGCGGTGGTCAACGACAACGTGGCTCTGGCCTGCGGCGCGACGGAGTACCTGATACGTCAGGGGCACCGGCGGATCGCCCTGCTTGGGTGGGATTCTGACTGCTGCTGGGATCGGGAGATGATTCGCGGTTACAGCGATACCCTGCGGGCGCACGGCATCGATCCGCGTCCGGAATGGCGGCTTGAGATGCCCTCGTCCAGACGGAACGAGGACGATCCACAACGCAGGCTGGCCCAGGCGGAGCGGGTGCATCGCACGGTGGCGGGTTGGCCGGTGGGACAGGAGCCGACGGCTTTGGTGCATTTTGGAGCCGATGAGATCGGCATGCGCGACGCGATCGACGAGTATCTGGGCAGCCGCTTTGCCGGGCAGGTGATGGCGATGACGTACTGGGAACTGTTGCTGATGGGCTACCGGGGCACATCGGACGCCACGGCGGCGGCGGTCCGGTTCGAGGATATCGCGGAACGGGCGGTGGAAGTGCTGCTGAACCGACAAGAGGATACAGGTCCGCCGGTGCGGGAGATCCGCGGCCGGGCGTTCTTGTGCGAACGGCGAGGCGGAGTGTGGAGGCCACAGCGATGATGATTTCGAATTTCGGAAGGCGTTGTCGGTGGGCTGGTTCGCGGCGATCCACCACGGCCGGTGGCACAGTGAGGGCCTCGGGTTTCACACTGATCGAGTTGCTCGTGGTGGTGGCGATCATCGCGGTGCTGGTGTCGATGCTGCTGCCGGCGCTGGCGTCGGCCCGCAGCCTTGCCCAGCGAACCGCGTGCGCCTCGAACCTGCGGATGATCGGCGTGGGGTACATGGCCTACGCGCAGGAGTACACGTTCTTCCCGACCGGGCTGATGATCGAGTGGGTTCCAGGAACGAACAACCGCACGTTCCTGCTGGATGTCATTGAGGAGGAGCCGGCGCGGGCGCTGAATCGCCTGATCGCTGACGAACCCTGTGCGGAGGTGTCGCAGGACATCAAGGCTGAACCTCTCAAGCAATCGGTGTGGCGATGTCCGACGATCGAGGCCACAGATTGGACACTGTACTGGGAAGCATGGAATAAGAGAATAGGTTTTCGTCCGCCGGGTTTTGGCTACATGTTCCAGGCCGGGCTGAACACAGGTCCGGGCTATCGATACTTCGGCTGGAGTTCGCCGTCGAAACCGGAAGACCCGATGGGTCCAATGGTGGCGGACCGGTTGACCAGCGGCTGGGTGGTGCCGCCGACGTACTGGAACAGCAACCACAGAGGGAGCGGCACGCAGGGCGTGGCGGGCATCAATCAGTTGTACAGCGACGGCCACGTGAGGTGGCACGATTCATCCGAGTTCTCGTCGGGCGCGCCGGCTTCGGGCTGGACGTACGCCCACGGCCACGACTGGCCGCACTACTACTGGGTCGAGCGTCCGTAGAACGCGTTTGCGACTTTCCTGAATTTGGAGCACAATTGATGAGACAATGGTGGCTATCCGTGTCGGTTGCGCTGCTTGCCTCGTTGCCGGTCGCAGCGGAGAAGACCCTGCCGATGATTACGATCGAAGGCGACAAGTTCGTCGCCGACGGCAGGGAGTTCAAGATATGGGGATTCAACCAGGGCGGCGGGCTGCACCTGGGCGACCTGCACCTTCAGGAGCAGGCCGATCAACTGGAGTTTCTGGGGGTGAACATGCTGCGGCTGCACGCGATCGACTGGACGACGTGCGGCGATTCGCCCGGGCCGAACAATGAGCCGCTGGAGACCGGGCTGCGGCCGTGCGGGGCGAACCTCAAGAGCACGCGAGGCCTGGTGAACGTCGATAAGTTCTACCGGTTCCTCGACGCGATGCGCGAGAAGGGCATCTATGTAGCCATCACGCTCAGCGTGTGCAGCCACATCGGGCCGGGCGACGTGAGCATTCTTGAGACCACGCCCGAAGACGCCAAGGCCTGGGTCGATGCGATCAACAAGCTGAACACCCCCGGGCCCGACCTTCAGCTCTACAAGAGCCTGCCCGCGATCGACGAGCGGGCGCTGCTGCTCCGCAAGGAATGGGCAACCGACCTGCTCTCGCTGCGGAACCCCACCACGGGAGTGAAGCTGGCTGAGGACACCCAATTGGCCTTTTTCAACACGGCCAACGAAAATTCCTCGTGGGGCACGTTCTATCGCAACGCATTCTTCAAGAACCTCCCGCCGTACTTCATGGCCAAGTTCGTCGCCAAATGGAACGAGTTTTTGCGGGACAAGTACGGCAGCGACGAGCAACTGGCGGAGGCCTGGAAGCAGGAGGGCAAAAAGGGTCTCCTGCCCGGCGAATCGCTGGTCGACGGAACGGTGCGGCCTCTACCGGTTGACGCCATCGCCTGCACGGAGGAAGAACTGCCGGAGAAGTCTTTCG
>ENA-UOUL01001127-UOUL01001127.1-bioreactor-metagenome-genome-assembly--contig:-NODE-1127-length-40306-cov-7.277536_pt1 | contig 40306 bp, 37 predicted proteins | sample MGYA00249838_ERZ747220 | MGnify/ENA primary metagenome ERZ747220 (study PRJEB28778, sample SAMN05720191) | bioreactor metagenome | isolation source: Anaerobic biogas reactor | place: USA:Washington... | reverse complement strand
CTGGCCGGTGAGTACGGGAGCGCACAGGGACTCTGCCAGCCGCACCAGGGCGTCCACATTCTGAGGATAGCGGCCGGCGGTGCCGGTCACGATGAGCGGGTTGTTGGCCGCGAGGAGCAGGTCGGCGGCTTGGTCGAGAGTCCCGGTGACGGCGGGCGGGAGCGGCGCCACCTCAGCCGGGATCGGCGACGCGGCCGGTTTGTCCGTGGACTGCGCCAGGTAGTCGAAGGGGAAGTAGAGGTAGACCGGCCCGGTGGGCTCGGTGCAGGCCACCCGGAAGGCCTCGGTCAGGATCGGGCCAAGACCCTCGTCGTTGGTGATGCGGCGGTCCCACTTCATGTTGCCGCGCACGATCCACCCCTGGTCGTACGGCTCCTGTCTCCAGGTGGTGCGGAGCCCGTCGGCCTGGTAGGCGGCCAGTACCACCGCCGGGACACGGCCCCACTGCAGATTCTGCAGGTTGCCGCCCATCTGCAGAGTGCCCAGCTCGGAGTGCACCAGGATCACCTGCGGCTTGCCGGAGACCATGTAGGCGCCGTGGGCGGCCGAGACGGTGACCGACTCATCCAGGCAGAGCACGAGTTGCGGCGCCTTCTCGCCGGCGACCCGGGCTTGGGCGATGCGGGACTGTAGTCCGATGAACTCCCCGCCTGGGTTGAAGAAGATCTTCTCTACGCCGTGAGCGTTCAGTACTTCGATGAAGGCCTTGGCGTTGCTGTATGTTGCCATGTCGGTCTTCTACCCTCCTCGCAGCTGCAGCGTCGGCCGGCAAAGAACAGTGCCCGCGTGACACACGCGACTAAGAGCGGTTTCTGAAGAGGGCAGCCCACAATACCGCGTCTAAGATGAACGTGTGAAAGGCGAAGTAGCAGCTTCCCACCACAGCGAACCAATAGGCCGTGTCTCCGTCGTTGGGCCTGAGGGTGAAGAGCGCCCAGGCGAGCGCTATCGAGGCGAGACCTACGACAAAGAGTACTGCCCTGATGGCTATCCACGCGCCCTTGCGGGGTCTGTCCACGTAGAGGCTTGAGAGGGGCATCCACAAAGCGGAGGGGAAGAGCATCAGGACGATGATGGGGATGAACCACACGAAGCCAAGCCCTCCGCCGATTGTTACCTCATCGGGCACGGGCTCGAAGTGGAGGTAGTAGAAGATCGCCAGATAGCCGATCGCGGAGAGGATCATCGAGACCGTATAGACCGGGCGGATCCTGGTCGGGACCCCGCCCCAAAGAGCGTTCGCACCGCCTGGGCTCCCCCGCAACCAGAGGACGTAGCTACCTATGACTGCCGCGCCGCCGAAGACGTTCATGAGGAGCAGGATGATCTGTTGTTCGTCCACTTCGTTCTCCTCGGTGGGGATCGCCGGTGGTTCGTGGCCTGCGAGATTGCGCCGCAAGTCTGAGCTGATATGTACCCTCGCAGCGCAAAGCTAGTCCTGGGACGGACCCACCTCGTAGCGGAGCAGTGTCGAGCTACAGGGGCCTCACCGGCGGAGCTCCGTTGAGCCCCGCCGGTGAGGCCCCTGTCTGTTCCTGCCTTGCTCTGTTCTAGCTCTCGCTTGCAGCGCCGAGCGCCGGGAGCCGGCCGGCTTCTACGTTCTCATCGATATGGCGCATGATGAAGAGCGCCATCTGGGCGCGTGTCACCGAAGCGGCCGGCCCGAAGGTGCCGTCGCCGTATCCAACCGAGATACCCTGGGCGGCAAGAGCGTTGATGTCCGCCGCCCGAGACAGCGTGTCGGGCACGTCGGAGAAGAAGGTCTCGGTCGTGTCGTAACTGCCGGGTTCGAGGACGTTCTGCAGACGCACCATGAACGAAGCCATGTCGCGGCGGGTCACATCGGCATAGGGGGAGAAGGTAGTCGCGGTAGTACCCTGCGTGATCCCCAGAGTGTAGAGGAGGGCGATCGCGTCTTTCGCCTCCTGGCTCAGGGCCGAGGTGTCGGTGAAGCCGGGATCGGTGATCGTGGCCGGTGCCTCCAGCTCGGTGGTATCGACCGCGTACTGGACGACCCGGGCCAAGAAGAGCGCCATGTGCGCACGCGTCACCGGTGCGGCGGGCTCGTACGTCCCGTCGGCCTTGCCCAGGGTGATCCCGTAGAAGGCCAGCGCGTTGATGGCCTGCTGGGCTTCTTCGGAGAGGTGTCCGATATCGGTGAGCCCCGAGTCGAAGTCACCGATGAACTCAGCGGCGAACTCGATGCCGCGGGCGGTCAGCGGGGCCTGGCCAAGGGCTATCTCGATCCCCGTGATAGTGTTCTCGCCGTCGTAGAGCAGCGTCTCCGAGGAGGCTGATTCGTAGCCCAGTGCTTCGGCCTCGGCCCACACCGTGAAGTCCCGGTCGGGTTCGATCCCCCAGATGGAGAATGTGCCGTCTGCTTCCACCGCCTGGCCCGCTAGGCCGTGATCCGAGCCGTACATGACCCATACAGTAGCTGCCGGGATAGGTGCGGAGGTGTCGGCGTCAACGACCACACCGGTCACGACCGGGTCCCCTGCCTCCGCATGGAGGACCACATCTATTTGCGCAGGCGCGCTGCCATCGTAGACGAAGGACTCGCTCTCACCATTCAGATAGCCCTCGGCTTCGACGATCAGGCTGTAGTCTCGGTCTGGATAGCCCGCCACCTCGGTGAAGGCGTAGGCGCCGTTCTCGTCGGTCACCACCTGGCCGGCTCCACTAGGAGGCCCGGGCTGATTTGGTGGGTGGCCCAGCAGCAGGGTCACAACGGCACCGGCGATGGGCTCACCCGTCGCGGCATCGGTGATGGTCCCGGATACGGGAGGCTCAACGCCATTGTCCTGGGCGAGGGCGGGTCCGGGCACAGCGAAAGACAAGACCAGCACCAGCGCGAGTACACAGGCCACAAGGACTCTGGGAGTGACAATTTGGGATGCGGATGGATTTGAACGCATCTACTCCTCCTGAAGATCGCGGTTGGGCAACCAGGAAGGTGGCCTCGACTCTAGCCCCGTCTTACGGTCCGCCCCTATCTGCCGGGGAGTATGGACCGGCGACGAGGCCGCACAATCAGCCGAACGAGTATGTCGAGTAATCCTTTCGGATAGGTCCAGGTGAGTTGGTTGAATCAGCCTCGACGAGATGCGCCGCCTGCAGCCGGCCCTGTTGCTTAGGGCCGGGTCTGCAGCTCCACCGACCATGCTACGGTCTGAGGTACCGAGTTGACCAGAACGTAGGTGCCGTCAAGGCCCGAGATAGCGCGCGTTGGCAGGGTTGCCGGCAGGGTTACCACGATGCCCTCTTGGACCGCCTCCAGGAGCGCCGAGAGACTGGTGGCCTTGTCGGCCGGGATGATGCCAACGATCACGCCATCGAGCTCCCCACCATCCGGCATGTCCAGCACGAGCTGGGCTTCGCCTGCAGCGGTGAAGGGGTCGCTCATGAGGAGGCCCTCCATGTCATGCCAAGGCGCATCAGTCGAGCTCAGCGTCGCAACCGTGACCCATTCGTCTTCGGCCGCAGCCTGGGTGGTAGACGTCTTGGCCGCAGCCTGGGTGGTCGACGTCTCGGCGGGAGCCACCTGGGTGGTCGACGTCTCGCGTGACACGGTGGTCGCAGAGATCTCCTCGCCGGAATCACCACAGCCGACCATCGTCAAGGTGACGATCGTCAGCGCTATCAGATAGAAACAGACTCTTCGCATGCCGCTCTCCTCGGGTCTCGGACCAAGCGGCCAGCATACACGAAGCGCCCACTGGGCGTCCCGCCGCCTGCATTGGTATAATGAACGACACAAGAATCCCCGTGACGCGAAACAAGTGATCGCATGTCGCGAGTGCTTGCGCGCGCTTCGTGCGCCGCGGGTGCAACTCATCTGTCCCTCTCCGCGTGTCATGCGCTTACCAGAGAATATCGGAGGCTTTGCCAGATGTACCAGGTTGGAGACTGGATCATCTACGGAAAAACGGGTGTGTGCCATGTGGTGGAGATCAAGACGATCGACCCCCCTGGTGTGGGTGACAGTCAGCTCTACTACGTTCTGAAGCCTCTGTCCCAGGACTACACCATTTCGACGCCGGTCAGCAACACCAAGGTGTTCACGCGGCCCATCATCTCGAAACGTGAAGCGGAACGGCTTGTAGATACGATACCCACGCTCGAGGCGCGGGCTTTCCACAGCCAGAGAGTCCAGGAACTCACGGAACACTATAAGACGTTCGTCGTGACTCACGATTGCAGCGATCTCATCGAACTGACCATGTCGCTCTACGCCAAGAAGGAGCACATCGGCGAAGAGAAGGGCAGGTTCGGGGCGGTGGACGAGAGGTTCATGAAGCAGGCTGAGGAATTGCTCTACGGTGAGCTATCCGTGGCCCTTGGCATTCCGAAAGAGGCAGTGCCGGAATACATCGCCTCGAGGGTGGACGGCCAGACGCGGCGGGAGGAACCGTAGCCGCTCTCGACGATCGCGGTCTGTGCGCCTCGGCGGGGGCCTGCTCCCCCTGCCGGATAGCCTGAAGGGGCGAAGCTAGATGGTCTGCAGGTACTGTGGCTACTGTGGCGCGAACGTCCCGCCGGGGACCAACTACTGCCCCTACTGCGGCCGGTTCCTGCAACAGGCCGAACATGTGCCTGCCGTAACCGCCGGGACTACCGGCCGCAGGTTTCGCTGGATCACGGCGGGGATAGTGTCGGCGGTGCTGCTGGCGGTCGCGGCCGTCTTGATCGTGACACTCGTCTTACCCGACAGGTCGAACCCGAAGCCGGAGACGACCGCGGCAGTTGACAGCACCAATCCCTTCAAGGCAGAGATCATGGCGGGGTTCGACTTCGAGGACGTCGCGACTGCTGACCAAATTGTCGGCGAGCCGCGGCCGGCGCTCGCCGTGCGGGGCCTCTCTCCCTCCTCGGGGACGGTCGGCACCGGCATACAGATAAGCGGTGTGAACCTGGATGGTCCGGGGCCGGCGGTAGCAATGCTGGGCGATACCGAGATGGTCATGAGGTCGGTCACGGAGGACCTGATCGAGGCCACTATCCCGGCCGGAGCGCGATCAGGCGATGTCCGACTGAGTGTGGCGGGTCAGACGATCGATGCGGGCTATCTCGAAGTCATACCTCAAGAGACGCACCTGCTCCTTGAGACAGACCTTGTCGCCGGTGCCGAACCCCAGACCGTCACCGCGGGCGCTATCTCGGTGACCGTTCCGGGCGGAGCTATCAGTGGCAACGAGACGGTCAGGATCGAGCAGATCATCGACCCTCAGCCGGTCAACCTGCCCGCATCGGTGACCGGTGTGGCTTTCTCGATAGAGATCGGCGACATGCACGAGTTCGGCGACCTGCTCACCATCGGGTACACGCTGCCCGCCGACACGCCTGGAGAACCATCGGTGGCCTATTTCAACGAAGAGACGTCGCTGTGGGACACGTTGCCCGGCGGTGTGATGGACGGCACGTTCTACCTCTACACGGATCACCTGACCGACTTCTTCATCTTCTACTGGGGTAGGGCTGTCTATTCGCCGGACGAGCATTTCAAGATCTACTATGAGCCTCACGACACCTTCAACTATGGTGTCAGCATGGACGACCTGGCACGGAAGGTGGGTGTCACGCTCGAAAAAGTCCGGGAGGACTACGAAGCCACGATACCTGCCGGATATCGCGAGGACTTCTCCTACCTAGGGATGTTTGACGCTATGGATGTCTACCTGGACAGCGGCCACAGCCAAGGCAGCTACAACGCGCTCACCAACAATCTCTTGTTACCGACGACCTACAGTGGCCAGGACGATTTCGAGACCGTGCTCGCCCACGAGTTCTTCCACGCCTATCAGGATTCGGTATGGAATGAGATCAAGATGGTCGGCAAGATGTCGAGAAGCGACAACATGTGGGCGGTCGAGGCTCTGGCCGAGCTCGCGGCCTACGAGTCGGCCTTCCCCGAGAAAAAGCGGGAGCGCGAGATCACCGGTGGGGTGCTATCGCAGGATCCGTACAACACTTTCGACGAGATACACGAGTACAGCATGTCCTGCTTCTTGCGCTATCTGCTGAGAAAGACCGGCAGCACATTCGAGGAGCTGTGGATGCATACCGCAGACAGCGACAGCTATCTCATCAGCACTTCTTTCAACGAGTTCTTCAAATCAAAGTCGAGCGGATTCATCTCGCTGGAGATGGCATACACGGATTTCTGGCTGGATGTCATCGGAGATGTGGACGCACCCCGGCAGGTCGTCTTGGATCTCCATTTTGACGGACGAACGAAGAGCTTCGCACCGAACGAACATGCTGCCACCTTCCAGTATCAGTCCGGCAGCCCGGCGACGATGGCCTTCAACCTGTTCAAGATAAGTGGCTACTCTGCAAACGTGCCGCTTCGCATATTCTGCGTGGCCTGTCCTGAAGGCAGCCGCAACGGCGCTTGGAGTACCGACCTGGCCGGGGTAAGAAGTGTCGGCGACCTGAACGGCGCGCGCGTTCCGGGTGGGCACGCGTGGGACCGCACATACGCGGGCGGCCCCAGGTCCGATAGTCATGAGCTCCACGAATTCACCCAAGGCGTCGACCAGGTGGTCGTCATCGCGCTGGATGGCGAGATCAGCGACAGCCCGGCCGGCGTCAGGGTAAGTGAGATCCAAGCGCAGTGCAGGCCGGCGAAGCTGGAGAACGCGATCGCGGGCAAGGAATATGAGTTTTCGTTTGCCTTCAAGGACATCTTCCCGCATGTCGGCCAGACGGTGGTCGTGGTGGATTTCGGCGACGGCAAGACTATCGAGTCCAGGCAGACCAACGAGACCGGCGCGCTCTCCGGCGCCGTCTGTCACACCTACACCGAGCCGCCCGTGACGCCGGTCAAGTGCTCATTGTATGACGCATCCGGGTCGGATAGGCAGCTCATATCCCAACTGGTGATACCGGTCGACGCGGCGGCACCGCTGACGCTATCCGCCAGCCCCAACCCTGTGGAGACCGGTGTCGCGGTGCAGTTCACGGCCGGCAGCGACGGCGGCGGTTACGCGTACGAATGGGATTTTGGCGACGGCGCCACACTCCAGGCACAGACGCCCACGACGGAGCACACCTATGACCAACCAGGCACCTATGACGTCAGCCTGAAAGCCTATGACGACGAGGGCGGACTGCGTGGCACGGCCCGCCAGACCATCACAGTGACCGCGCCCGCTTCGACCACGACGATCGCCGAGGCTTCCCCGCTCGTGGGAACGTGGCAGGCCGTCGGAGAGCCCAGCCACAACATCACTACCAATGAGTACTACTACTTCGCATCGACACTGATCTTGTCGTCGGACGGGACCTGCAGCTGGGAAGTCGAGCCGGTTCTACTGGAAGTGCCGGATGACAGTTCGGACGTCCACTATCCCTTGACGATGTACCCCTCGCTGGACCATGAATACTACACGGGCACATACGAAGTGGGCGACGCGGCTTTCGCCGACGGCACGATATGGCTTGAGGAAGGCGGTCAGTCGCTGCCGTCCACATTCGGCGTGGGCGAGAATGGTGAGGAACTGTATTTCCAAAGCACGATCCTGAAAAGGCAGTAGATGCCTGCCTCTGCGCCGTCATCCCGCGATCCGCTGGGAGCAGCATGAACTGGATGTTGGTCGTCTGGGTGATCGTTCTCGTGGTCTCGCTGGCCGCCCTGGTCAAGTCGGCCGATTGGTTCACCGAGGGCGCGGAGGAACTCGGCGTCTACCTGGGCGTGCCACCTTATGTGGTCGGCCTCACGATCGTGTCCATGGGCACCTCGTTGCCCGAGTTGATCAGCTCGATCTTTGCAGTCGTCCGGGGCTCTCCCGAGATCGTCGTCGGCAACGCGGTGGGATCCAATATCACCAATATCTGCTTGGTGCTGGCTCTTGGGGCCATAGTGGGCGGGCATCTGTTGGTGGGCCGGGAGATCGTGAAGATCGACCTACCCATACTCGCGAGTTCCACCGCGCTTCTGGCTCTCACGGCAATGGACGGGACGATCAGCCGCGGCGACGGAGCGATCTTGTTCATAGGAGCGGCTGTCTACGGATTCTATGGGTTGCGGATGTCTCAGCCCAGCCCGGTCACCCAGGCCAAGGTGGAGGCAGTCGTCGAAGAGGAGCTCAAGCCTGAACGCGAACGCCTGCGTCGGGTGGTGCTGCTGAAACTCGTCGGCGGCGCCGTCATCCTCTACTTCGCCGCTGAGTACACGATTACGTCGGTCGTCGAGCTCTCGGCCCTCTTGGGCATCGGTGCCGATCTGATAGCGATATCGGCAGTGGCCTTGGGCACCTCTCTCCCCGAGCTGGTCGTCAGCGTGATGGCTGCCCGCCGCGGGAAGCTGGAGGTCGCTATGGCCAATGTTCTCGGCTCGAACATCTTCAACGCCTTGGCGGTGGTCGGTATCCCGGCTCTCATCTCGCCCTTGCCCGTCACCAACGCCGTCCGGATGATCGGACTTCCATTTGTGGCGGTGGCCACGGTCCTCTACTTCTTCATGGCTCAGGATCGGGAGATCACGCGCTGGGAGGCGGCACCGCTGGTGCTCCTCTACGTTCTCTTCATCGGGATGCTGTTCGGGTTGTTCTAGCCGTGAAGCCGCCGGCAACCGGATGCTGATCCACAGGAAGAGATACGATCATCCGTACGGTGATTCCACGACAGCATGCAACGGGAGAGACTTGATGGAGAACATGGTTATCAAACGATTGTTGGAGCACATCGACGAGCTGCCGTCCATGATCAAGAGGGCCTACCAGACGGCATCGGACGATCAGCGGATCTTCTTGGACCAGCGCATACCGACGAAGCTCCATGAAATAGAGGAGTTGGCACGGTGCGCGAGCATCGAGACGAAGATCGGTGGAATGAGGGGCTAAGGCGTTCCGGCGCGGTCTTCTAGCCCATGAACGGCATGACCACGCCCTTGATGTAGCCGGGCTTCATTCCCAGGTTGTCCTCGAAGGCCTGGCCGATGTCCTCCAGCCTGTACTTGTGGGTGACCAGCCTGTCCATGGGGTAGATGCCTTTGTCGAGGGCCCACATGGCCCGCTCCAGCTCGCTCTGGTAGTCGGTGGACATGCCGATCCCCTGGGGGCTGTAGATGATGGGGCACTTGATCCAGTTGAACAGCTCATAGGTGTCGGGCGCCTGATGCCACCCCACGAGGATGACCTTGGCCCGGTTGGTCTTGATGACGTCGCCGGTCATCTTGATGCCTATGGGGTGGCCGACCACCTCGATGGCCACATCCACACCCCGGCCCTTGGTGATCCTCATGACCTCCTCGACCACGTCGACCTTGGAGGGATTGAGGGTGATGGTGGCGCCGAGCGCTTCGGCCAGCGCGAGCCGGCTGTCGTCAAGGTCGGCGACGATGTATTCGCGCAGCTTGGGTGAGGAGACCCCGGCGATGATCCCCAGGCCCATGAAGCCAGCACCTATCTGGAAGACGTAGTCCCCGAATTCGGGCGTCGTGGTGCGCGCGATGGACATGCAACTCATCAAGGGTTCGCCCAACGCATATTCGAAGGGGATGCCGTCCGGGATCCTCTCGATGACGTATGGATGTCCGCGGTGGGTGGCGAAATGGGTGGGATCGACCGCCACGTACTCGCAATAGGCGTCGTCGGCGAAGTAGCCGGTGATGCGGTCGCCCGCTTTGAAGCCTTTGACCAGCTTCCCGACTTCCACCACCGTTCCGGCCGGCTCGTGCCCGGCGCGCCGCGGGAAGGGATTGCCCTTCTTCATCTCCTCGCTGTACGAGTCCTTGTAGGCGGTCATGTCGCTGGAGCAGACTCCGCACGCTTCGACCTTCACAAGCATTTCGGTATCGGTGATCTGCGGGGTGGGGATTTCGCGTATCTCCCACACGCGGGGCGCCACGATGAACGCTGCTCTCATCCCTGATGCTCTCCTTTGATCGTCCTTTCTCAGCCGGAACCCCAGGGCGTATGGAGCACCTGGCTGTCCAGCAGTTGCACCTCGACCATTTCGCCCTCGCGAAGGTGTTCGCACCCTTCCGGGATGCGGATGAGGGCGTTTTTGCCGGCCATACTCTGAAGGCGGCTTTTCTGCTTGAGGGGCGTCACCGTCAGCTGGCCCTGTGCCTTTTCCAGTAAGGCGTGGATGAACTGGGTCCAGTGGCTCACGCCCCGGACGGACGCTGTCAGGCGTGCGGTCACAAGGGGGAATGTCGGTCCCTTGCGGCCCTGCAATCTGAGCAGGCCAGGGAGGGTTATCTGGAGGAAGGCCATCTCGTTCGAGGGCGGTCCGCCGGGTAGGCAGAAGAAGGGTTTCCCTTTGAGTAGGCCAAAAGCGATGGCTTTGCCGGGCCCAATGCGGACACGGTGATAGACGCCCCTCCATGCCCGCGATTCCAAGACCTGCAACATCAGATCCCGCTCGCTACCCCAGATGCCTCCGCTCGAGACGAAGGCATCCACCTGGTCGATGTGCTCCTCGATGGCCGCCCCGACGTCGGCCTCGGTGTCTCGGGCGAAGCAGACCTTGTGAGGGATTCGATGGCGAGAGAGCCAGGCGCAGATCTCGGTGATATTGCTGGCGTAGAGCGACCCCTTGGGGAGCGGCTTGCCCGGCGCTACCACCTCGTCTCCGGTAGCCATGACGCACACTATGGGATTCCTGAAGACCTCCGCCTGATGGATACCGGCAGTAGCCAGGAGGCCCACGAGAGGGGGCGTGACCAGATCGAATGCTCTGGCGACGATCTGCCCCGCGCGTATGTCAGTGCTCTGCCAAAGCACGTTCCGGCCCGGCTCCGCGGTGTTGTGACAGAGCAGTCTGCCGCCGGACACCTCACAGTACTCCTCGGCCAGGACGGCGTCTGCTCCTACCGGCAACCGGGCTCCCGTAGTGATCCGGACGGCCTGGCCGGCACGGACGGCTGGACCCGTTGATCCTCCGGCCATGACGCTACCGACAAGCGTGAGAACCACCTTGTTCGTCTCATCGGCGTCCTTCACATCCTCTGACCGTAGCGCGTAGCCGTCCTTGAGCGATGCATCCACCGAAGGGCTGTCGACCTTCGAGACCACGTCGCCGGCGAGCACCCGGTCGGTCAGTTCCACCAGCGGTACAGTCTCTCTGCCCGCGGGGATGATGTTCGCGAACGTGAGCTGAAGGGCTTCTTCGAAGCCGATGCCCCTTTTGATAGTCGTGGCTGTATCCATCCTATTCTCGCTCAGTGACGCTCATCCCCTCCCACGAGCAGAACTCCGTGCGAGGGGATGAGCCGGTTCAAACGAAGCCTGCTCAGACAGAGACCGCATGGTCCTTCTGAGAGGGAGGCGCGGGTTCAGTCTACCAGGACGAAGGTGGCCTTCATCGGGACCCGGTATTCCACTGCGTTGTCGTCATCGTGGCAGATCAGTCGTTCGGCCGGCCGTTCTTCTGGAACTCCTCATAGTGATCGAGGTCGTGGTCGACCGGGATATCCGGGTAGAGGACGGTCAGATCGAACACGCGCATATTCTGCTGCGTAGCAGGCATCTCCTCGAAGATCGGGAACCGTACGAGGGTGCCGCCGCTATCACCGGTGGTGCGCCATTCTAGGGGCGTGCTCGTCGCCGCGTCGACCACGTAGACCTCACGACCGTCGTCGGAGGCGATCTCAGTGGCCTTGCGTCCGTTGATGACGACCTCCCCCGTCACGTGGGCTCTCCCGGACTCCAGGAAGTGCGTCGCCGCACGCCGGAAGTCTTCGAACACCCTCTTGTCCCACGTACCGGCCGTGTTCGGGACGTCATAGATGACGCCTTCAGCCGCGCTGTAGAGCTGGATACGGTCGTCCAGTAAGACGGATTCGACGACCGTCCCGTCGGGCGCCGTCTGGATGGACCGCAGGGCGTTCGGCTCCGAAGCGGTCTCCCACGATTCCCAACGCCACTCCATTGTCGTCCCGTCACCGTTGTCCTGAGTCCCGACCATTACCACATGCACGATGGCCTCCGCCTTGCCGGCCAGAGCGGCGAGCGCCTTGCCTACGATCGAGGGGCCGCCGGCCCCGAAGACATTCACCACGCTGAGGACCGTGAACACCACAACACCGGTGGCGGCCACAGCGCCCGCCCGCCACAGGGTCCGCCTGCGGCGCGCCGATCGCTTCACGTCACGTGTCGCGGCCGCGGTCAGTTCCATCTCGAAGTCTCGGAGACTCTCGGGGAGTCGAGTCATAGCCCCTCCTTTGTCTGCAATGCCACACTCATCCGGCGCAGCCCGCGCGACACCCGCAGGCGTGCGGCCGCCGGCCGGATGGTCAATCGTCTTGCGACCTCATCGTAGGGAAGCTCTTCCAAGACGCGCAGTTCAACGGCTTCCCGTTCGTGCCGGGGAAGATCGGCGAGTGCGCCGTCGAGCATCCCATCCGGAGACAGGGCCTGATCGATGGACGCCAATCCGGCATCTTCAACTAACTCAAGCGGCAGCCCCAGTTTCTGCCGGGCGCTGGTCTCCGCACGCGCATGACGCTCGGAGTCGCGCAGAAGATTCCGTGCGATCCCCAGCAGCCACGGCAAAGCCGAGCCGTCTCGGTCGTCACGGAAGCGGCGGCGGCTCACCCACGCCTGGGCGAAGGCCTCAGCGGTGAGATCCGCGGCGAACTGGGGCGAACGCCGGGTCAGCCACTCGTGTAAGTCACCCGCGTGGCGACGGTAGATCTCCGCGAATGCGTCCGGGTCGTTCTTGGCCTTGCGCATCAACGCGGCGTCGCTTGACGGCGGCTCCGGCGGACTGGTCCCTGCTTCGGGTCCATCTGGTGGGTGCTCCCTCATACTCCTCCTTTCAGTGGACGTCGCTATCCACTTATGGAGGAAGCGGGTGCAAGTGTATCTGACGGAGCGTAGAGGAACGCTCAAATCACCGGGATCGCGTGCTTCCCACCCAGCTCGCATAGTGTGCCTTCGGAATCAAACGAGTCCGGCCCGTATTTCTGATGGGTCGCAGCACCCACGGTGAGTCGGATCACTCGGTGTCTCGGGCGTGTCGCGTCGTCTTGCCCCCCGGTTTTCTCGATGCTGTTGCTCGTGTTGCCTTCTACCGCAACAGTGCCTGCGCGAAGAAGTCGCCCACCCGTTCGGCGTACTCCTCCGGCTGCTCGGTGATGGCCGCAGTGTGTTTTCCCTCGGGCCACATGCGGACACGCTGATAGATGCCCCTCCACATCCGATAAGACCGCATGGTCTGGCTGAGAGGAAGGCGCAGGTTCAGTCTTCCAGGACGAAGGTGACCTTCATCTGGACGCGGTATTCCACTATCTTGCCGTTGTCGTCGGTGGTCACTTCCTGGTTTTCGATCCAGGCGGACTTGACGTTCTTGAGGGTCTTATGAGCCCGAGCCACGCCAAGCTTTATGGCGTCGTCGAAGCTCTTAGTGGACGAGGACTTGATCTCGGTGACCCGCGCGATAGACATACTCACTCCTTCAGTAGGTGTTCACTGAAACACTACCCCTCGGAGTAGCTCTGGAAACTAGCTGGGCAGCAGTTTCTGCGCGAAGAAGTCGCCCACCCGCCGGGCGTACTCCTCCGGCTGTTCCACGATGGCCGCGGTATGCTCTCCCTCGGGCACCATCCAGATGGTCTTCGGCTCGCCCGCGGCTGCGAAGTAGTCGGGGGTCAAGTCCTCACCTCCACCGCCATCCTGGGCATGTATGAGGAACAAGGCCCGCGGTGAGATGCGGGACGCAAGCTCGTCCAGCGCCACCCAGGCTGCGCGGCGCACGTAGCGCAGGCGGCCGGGCTTGCGAGACCGCACCAACGTCGTGGCCGCGAGCCACAGCAAGGCGGCGCCAGCCGGGACGCAGACGCGGGATAAGCACACAGGCGACCATCAGGACTGCGAGCGGCACCGCGGTCTCGAGCGCGTGATCGGCACGGCGCGCTCCAGGTCGCAGGACCACCAGGGCCGTGACGATGATGTTCGCGCCGATGACTACTGCGCTCGCGATGAACGCGACTATCTCCCGCCTGCCCGTCCGCTGCTGCCCGGAGTTTCCACGGCGCCTCTGCTCATTGTTGGCTGTCCACGCCGGCAGGGTATCTTCGCCTGCCTCCCCACCTCTCCTACAGCGTGCCGTAGCGTCTGAACATCCGGCAGATGCGCAACGTCAGCCAGAGTCTCTCTTCGGGCTTGCCGGGCTCATCCTTGCCCTCTCTCCCCAGGGCGTAGGCTACATCCCACAGGCCGTCTTCCCTCTGGTGATCCACGAACCAAGCCAGGGCGGCCGCGATGTCATCATCGGAGGCCGAGAAGCCCAGCGACGCCAGTGTCTCCAGCGCCGTCAGGAGATTGGGCCACCAGAAAGCGAACCGCACCCAGTAGTTGGGCGCCTGATACGAGGTGTAGTAGTCGGGCTTGAAGAAACCGGCCTTCATGAGGAGCGCGGCGGCGCGGGCCTCCTCCGAATCGCGGTAGACGGGATGGGCTGCGAAGGCCAGCAGCACCATGTTCGTCCAGGTGTGGGAGAACGGCATAGTGCGGTCCGGCTCGACCGGCTCTGCATACTCCGACGTGATCCTGCGTATGGTGGCGGCATCGAGCGTGCGCGACAGGAGAGGCACGGTCCACCCGCCGTCGTCCTGCCGCATGGAGAGGAGCCAGCGCATGCCTTTGTCGACGCGCGCGTCGTCGGCATATCCGGCCTCGATGAGCAGCGACAGTATCAGGCCCGTGTAGTAGGTGGCGTACTGGTTGCCTATCATCCCCCGTATGTCGCCACCGGGAGTCTGGCAGGACAGGAGATACTCGGCTGCTCTCGCCAGCCCGGCTGATTCCCGATTGAACCGGTATCTCTGCACCAGGATCCGGAAGCGTTTGAACGTCTCCACCAGGCTGTGATGATGGGGAGGGTAGACCTCCTGCTTTCTACCGGACGGTCTCCACGAACCGTCCGCCTGCTGCCTGGCCAGCAGCTTCCTGGCGGCCGGCGACTCCCACACCTCGGTGAGCGATCCCACCTGTTCGTCCAGGAGGTCGCGCCTGGTGAAGAAGGATGCGGCTGCGTTGCCCGAGTGGAGCAGCGCCGGGACGGGGTCTATTCGCATGAGCGGCGCTTGAGGAACAGCAGCAGCACCGTGTTTTCGGCAGCTGGGCCCCTTGCTCACATCGCCTCCTTGGCGGCCGGTGTCTCCTCTTCACGATAGAAGAGCCACGAGGCGCGTGCAACGGGGACTTCATCGCGCTTGTCGAAGAGACCGGCAGGGTAGAACTGTCGGCGTTCTTCGACGAATGGCTCTACGAGGACGGTGATCTACCTAGCTTGACCGCGCCTTGCGATACTTCAGCCACGCCTCCGTGATCGACCAGGCGACTATCGCGAGGATGACTGCGGTCCACGCAGCCTTGTTCGCAACGACATTGAAAGAGGTCAGCTCGGGGACCTCCGCCTTGAGTGCCTCCGACCAGGCGGGATTGACGATGGTCTGGGTCAGGATGGTCACCGCGGCGACCGCTCCGAAGAGCGCGTCCGTGACGGTCGAGGCGATCGTCAGCCCGAGGGTGTGACGACCCCGGAGGTAGAGAAGCACATCGACGACCACACCCGCGGCCAGCAGCACGATGAGGGCGGGCAGCCAGCCGTTCCAGAGCTGAGGATCGAAGAAGGGGATGGGTCCCCTGTCGTCGCTGAAGGTCGAGCGGAAGTGCTGCGCCACGATGAGAGAGATGAACACCAGCGTGAACGCCGCAGAGACCACGACCTCACTCAGCTTGACCTGCCGGGCCGGCGCCTCGGCCGGGAGATCCGCGACGGTCCAGGCTCGGTCGCTGGCCCGGGGCGACCGGACTCCGTTCCACTCGAGTATCGCAAAGACAACGGTGACCCAGAAGCACACCCACACAGCCGCCTGGATGGCCGAGCCGAAGGCGCCGCCGACGTCACCGGCGGTGATCCCTTGGGGGTCGAGTACGGCGGCCAACACGCCCACCACCAAGACGATGGGCGCCACGATGGACACCAGGATGACGAGCAGCTTGCGGTAGTCGTCATACAGAGCAGGGCCGATGAGATAGCGGGGCCGGGGGGCGTACTCGCGTGCCAACTTGACGGGGTCGCCCAGTGACTCGACCGCTCTGGCCGCGGCGGCGTCGGCGTCCAGGTGGCCGTGCTCGCTCTCCATGATGTCGGCGATGGTCGCGCGGAGCTCCTCCTCGACGTCTCGCCGGATCTTCTCCGGTAGACGGGTGCCGACAACGGCCACATAACGGTCAACGATCGTGCTCATCGCTTGCCCCCCTCGGTCCGGACAGCAGGTCCAGTCCGGTCTGTAGGCGTTCCCATTCCTCGAGAAGTCTCGCCGCGACTTCTCGTCCTGCTTCAGAGACCCGGTAGTACTTGCGGGGCCGGGCCTGGGCGGTCGACCATTCGCTCGTGAGCAACCCCTGTTTTTCGAGCCGCCGCAGCAGCGGATAGAGGGTGTTGCCCTCGACGGGGAAGCCGGCTTTCTCAAGTGTAGAAAGGAGCGAATAGCCGTACTGCGGCTCCTCGAGCAGTCTGAGGCAGGCCAGCACTATGGTGCCGCGACGGATCTCCTGGAGCTGCGCCGCAAGGATGTCATCAAAATATGCCATGCGCACATCATAGCGTCAGCCACTCTACTGTGCAACACACAGTGTAATGTACGTACGGATAGGGCGCCGTTCTTAAACGGCGACCGGGGCGTTTAGGGGTATACGGTCTTCTGGAGCACGAGAGTGTCGTGGCCGGGAAGTATCGTCCCGCCCAGGTCTCTCAGCCGGTCGAGGCTTTCGTAGTATTGCCTTAGGTCCACGTATAACGGCCCGGGCCAGAAGGAAGCCCCTTCCGGAACGTCCATGTTGACATAGTGGGCTATCGTGTCTCCGGCTAGGACGAAGAGGCCCTTCTCCGTGTCAACGAGTACGGCCTGGCAGCCAGGGGAGTGCCCGGGAGTTGTTATCACTCTGATGCCGTCCACGATCTCCGCGTCACCGTCGAGGAGATCCAGTTCCATCCGCGACAGCTCTACGTCGTAGGCCGGCTTATGGGCGGGGAGGGGGTTCAGCGCATACGCGAGCTCGCTCTTCTGAACGACGAACCGGGCGTTCGGCAAGAAGCAGTTGCCACCGCAGTGATCTACGTGCAGATGGGTGTTCACAACGAGCCGGATCTCGTCCGGGGAGGTTCCCAACTTGCTGAGTTGTGCCTCGAGGGTCTGTTCCGGCGTCCGGCTGAAGCTGTTCTTCAAGTCCGGGGTATCCACTGCACCGAAGCCTGTGTCAACGAGTACGGTCTCATCGCCGCTTCGGAGCAGCCAGGCCAGAACGGCGCCGTCCACCTTTCTTCCCATGGGCCCCATCAGGAGCACCTGTGAAAGGTCTCTCACCGCGGTTGCAAGCACGAGGGGAGCTATCGTCCATTTTCTGTGGGTCATGTAGGTTTCTTCCTCCCGTGAGCTGTATTGGGATCAGGGTATATGCTCATGGCGTCGCTCTTGTAGAATAGCGCGGATCCCGTCTTGCAGAACCGGAGCAGCGACATAGAGCCACACTCGAGCCACTCTTCAGATTCCTGGCGCCGCACCTTCGCCATCATCTTCACCGGACAGGCCTTCTCGCTCTTAGGGAGCGCTGCGGTCAATTTCGCGCTGGTGTGGTGGCTCGCCGTGGAGACCGGTTCCACAGCCATTCTGGCCTACGCGTCGATAGCCGCCATCCTCCCGCAGGGTCTACTCGGGCCGTTCGGAGGTCCGTTCGTCGACCGGTGGGACCGCCGCCGGACGATGATCTTTGCCGATTTGTTCATCGCGCTCACGAGCGCGGTGCTTATTGTGATGTTCGTCTTCGGGTGGGCCTCAGTCGGGATCGTGATCGCCATCATCGGCCTTCGCTCGCTGGGTGCGGCCTTTCACACGCCGGCGAGTCAGGCCGCCGTGCCGATGTACGTGCCCGCAGACCAGTTGATGCGGGTCGCGGGCTGGAACTACTTTCTCGGTTCGGGTGTGGCCATGGCGGGCCCGGTGCTCGGAGCGTTCCTGATGGGCGTCGCGCCCATGACGGCCGTCATCGCCATCGACATCGGCGGGGCGCTGCTGGCGGTGGGATCGCTGCTTCTCGTCCGCATCCCAAACCCGGAGCGTCAAGCCGGGGAGATCTCGCAGGGTGGGTTCATCGCCGACTTCGTGGCCGAATTCGTGGAGGGGTGGCGGGAACTCGTGCGAATCCGCGGGATACTCTGGTTGACGGTGATCCTCACGGTCGTCACCCTGTTGTACATGCCGCTGAATGCATTGTTCCCGCTCATGACGCTGGCGCACTTCGACAGGGGCGCGGTCTCGGCGAGCATCGTGGAGGTCGCCTTCGGGGCCGGCATGTTAGTGGGCTCGCTTGCGATCGGCGGCCTCTCGAGCAGGATCCCGGCCGCAAAGTTGATCGGCGGCGGCATCTGTTTGGTGGGGGTGATGCTAGGGGTCTCAGGGCTGCTGCCGTCGTCGGCCTTCTGGGCTTTCGTGGGCTTCTGCGTTGTCATGGGGCTCTCGGTACCCATGTTCGGGGCTCCACTCACCGCCATGTTCCAGACACTTATCGACCCCGCCAAGCTCGGGCGGGTGTTGTCGCTCTACACGACGTCGGCGTTGTTGGCGTCGGTGCCGGGCCTGTTGTTGGCGGGGCCGCTGGCCGAGAAGACGGGGGTCGCGCCCTGGTTCGTCATCTCGGGCGCGGCGGTACTGGTGACCGGTGTGCTGCCGTGGATCATACCCGCGGTGCGGCGGCTCGACGGTGCCATGACCGGGGCGGGACTGAACGGGGTCGATGAAGGCTTCGGTGCACCCGACGCGGGCGTCGGGGAGACTCCCTCCGCTTAGCCCGCGGAGGCGGCAGGAACGCGGCGCTTGAGGAACAGCAGCATGGCCTCGTTGTCGGCGAACGCCTCGACGTGGAACGCCTCCCAGCCGGCCTCGCCCCATTCGTTCAGAGTGGCTTGGAAGCCGAGGTCATCCGGCCCGTACTTCTGAAAAGCCACCGGGCCCAAGCTGACCCGGATCACTTGATATTCCCAGCGAGTGGTGTCGTCGTTCTGGGTCGCGCTTTGCTTGTCGCAGTCGCTCATGTCGCCTCCTTTGGCTCGAGAACATGATGCCTGAAACAGTGTCACAACTGCGCCCGCCTGAGGAGCTGGGCGTTGATGGCCACCACCACGGTGCTCGCCGACATCAGCACCGCCCCCACGGCCGGGGTCAGGAGGACGTCCCATGCAGCCAGTACGCCTGCGGCCAGGGGTATGGCGACGATGTTGTAGCCGGCCGCCCACCACAGGTTCTGCAGCATCTTCCGGTAGGTGGCCCGTGACAGATTGACGATCTTGGGGATGTCGCGCGGGTCGGATCTTACCAGCACGATGTCGCCCGCTTCCACCGCAACGTCGGTGCCCGCGCCGATGGCTATCCCGATATCGGCCGTCGCCAGAGCAGGGGCGTCGTTCACCCCGTCGCCCACCATGGCCACCCGCTTGCCCTGTGCCTGCAGTTCGCGCACCTTCGAGGCCTTATCCTCTGGAAGCACCTGGGCGAACACGGTGTCGATGCCCAACTCGGCGGCAACGGCATCCGCGACCGCCTGGGCGTCTCCCGTGAGCATGGCCACCTCGATCCCCCGGTCGTGCAGAGCGTCGATCGCTTCGCGACTCTCCTCGCGGATGGCGTCGGCCACTGCGAAGACCGCCAAGGCCCTGCCCTCGCGCACCAGGTAGATGGCAGCCTGGCCCCGATCGGCCGCGGCCTCGGCCGCCTCGCGGACCACGCCCGATACCTCTACCTTCTCTGCCTCCAGAAGGGCCGGTCCGCCCACGTGGTAGTCGACGCCTTCGATCGAGGCGGCCACCCCTTTGCCGGCCGCGGCTCGGAAGCCATCCGCAGCCGGCACTTCGATCCCCCGAGCCTCGGCCGTCCGCACTATCCCCCGCGCGATGGGATGCTCGGACTCCGTCTCCACCCCGGCTGCGATGCGGAGCGCCTCCTCCTCTGAGGCTCCTTCCGCCACCGCCATCTCCACCACGCGGAACTCACCCAGAGTGAGCGTGCCCGTCTTGTCGAAGACCACGATGTCCGCTCCTCTAGCCTCTTCCAACCCCCGCCTGTCACGCACCAGGAGGCCGTTTCTCGCGCCCAGGGTCGTGGAGATGGCCACTACCAAGGGCACGGCGAGGCCCAGCGCGTGCGGGCACGCGATGACAAGCACGGTCACCACCCTCACCACCGAGAAGTCGATCGCCGCTCCCAGGAACTGCCAGACGATCAGCGTGATCACCCCGGCTGCGATGGCTACCCCGGTCAGGAGCTGGGCGGCCCGGTCGGCCAGGTGCTGCGCCCTGGATTTCGACTGCTGTGCGTCGGCCACGAGCCGCATGATGCCGGAGAGCTTGGTCTTGTCCCCCGTGCCGGTGACCCTGACATAGAGCGAACCCTCGCCGTTAATGGTGGCGGCGATGACCTCGTCGCCCTCGTTCTTCTGGACCGGCCTCGACTCTCCCGTGAGCATCGCCTCGTTGACGGTGCTCGCCCCCTTCTGGACGGTCCCGTCCACCGGGACGCTCTCCCCCGGACGGATCAGCACGATGTCACCCTCCTGCAGATCGCCGACGGGCACGCTCTCCTCGCCCTGGTCGGTGACGCGGGTCGCGGTGTCCGGCAGCAGCTTCGCGAGCTCGTTGAGCGCTCCTTGGGCCTGCGCGATGGAGCGCATCTCGATCCAGTGACCCAGAAGCATGATGGTCACCAAGGTCGCCAGTTCCCACCACAGAGCCTCGGCGTCGATCAGCTCCAGCTCCACCACCCACGAGAAGATGAAAGCCACCAAGATGGCGAGGGAGATCAGGGTCATCATCCCCGGCAGGCGCGCCCTCAGTTCGCGGTACGCCCCCTTGAGAAAGACCGGGCCCCCGTAGAGGAAGACGACGGTGCCGATACCGGCAGGGATCCAGGTCGAGCCGGGGAACTCCGGCGCCCGATAGCCGAGCAGCTCCTGGATGTGGGCCGACCAGAACACCACTGGGATCGTAAGGACGAGAGAGAGCCAGAACCTGTCCCGGAACATCTGGGGAGTGTGGCCCTCGTGCCGGTCGTGGCCCGCGGACGCCGCGTGGTCGGCGTGCTGATGGCCTTCGTGGCCGTCGTGGGCGTCGTGGTCGGGCATGTGCTCGTTCATGGTCGCCCCCTGAGTCCTCCCGGTGGTCTCGTTGTGGTGTACCCATGACACCCTTGCCGGTGAACGTCGCAGCGAGGCAGCGATTACCCGAGCACTGCCCGATCGGGTGAAGATGCGCGTCCGTCTGGGTACTACACCTGGACAAGAGAGCAAGCGGAGCAACGGGGAGGCGGCCAAGTGGAACGGAGGAGCACGTGGATGATCCGGGCGGCTGTTGTTGTCGTGGCGTGTGTGCTGCCATTTCATCTCGCTGGTTGTGGGGATGGGCAGGGAACGGTCTTATCCCCGGCCACGAGCACGGACTCGCCGACTACCGTGGCGTCTCCGCCTTCGACCGTCGCGGAGGGGCCCTATCGGGCAACGACGGTTGTCCATGGGTTGGAGGTCCCCTGGGAGATGCGCTTCCTGCCTGACGGCCGGCTGCTCATAAGCGAGCGAGAAGGCCGGATCGTGATCGCCGACGTAGCCACGGGGACGGTGAGCCAAGTAGGCGCCATCGAGGTGGCGGCGCAGGGAGAGGCGGGCCTGATGGGGTTCGCACTGGATCCGTACTTCCCCGACACTCCGGCCATCTACGTGAGCTACACCTACGAGGCCGAGGGAAGGAAACTGAACCGGGTGAGCCGGTTCGAGCTGGAGGGTGTCGATTCCGACCAGCCCCGCCTGGGCGAGGAGCAGGTTCTCGTGGACGGTATCCGAGCCGCTTCCATCCACGACGGCAGCAGGGTGGCCTTCGGCCCCGACGGCTATCTCTGGGTGACGATGGGCGATGCCGGTGATGGCGATCTAGCTCAGCAGAACGACTCGCTCTCAGGCAAGGTGCTCAGGATGACCGCCGAAGGACAACCCGCTCTCGACAACCCCTTCATCGATCTCGCGTATCCCTTTTCGCTCATCTACACACTGGGCCATCGCAACCCGCAGGGGATCGCGTTCCACCCGCAGACCCAGGCCGCCTACGTCACCGAGCACGGGCCGTCCGACAACGACGAAGTGAACCGGCTGCAGCCGGGCGGCAACTACGGATGGCCCGAACTCCGCGGCCAGGTAGGCAGGCTGGGCTTCGTCGATCCCCTCACTACCTGGAGTCCGACTATCGCTCCCGCGGGGTGCATCTTCTACACGGCGTCCCTCTTGCCCGATCTACAGGGGGCGTTCTTGTTCGTCACGCTCAAGGGTAGCGACCTGCGGGTCCTGCTTCCGGCAGAAGCGGCCGACTTTCTGACGGTCCAGGAGGAGAGGGTGCTGTTCGACGAACAGTTCGGCCGCTTGCGGACAGTAGCTCAGGGACCAGACGGCGCCCTCTACATAGCCACCAGCAACCGCGACGGTCGAGGTGACCCGGACGAGTCCGACGATCGGGTCATCCGTATCGAGCCGGCCAGGTAGGCGGCGGCGAACGAAGTGGCCGATGAAATGCTGGACGGGCTACTCGGATGTCGGCAGGGTAGCGGCCAATTCCAGGACTTTCTCGACCGCGAAGCGGATTCGTTTGTTGAAGCAGATTTCTTCTCCTCCGCTCGAGAAGAACTCGTTGCGTACGTGCTCGTCTCGGAGGGAAGGGTATCCGGTCAGCTCGGAGCATAGAAAGGAACCTTGGTTGAGCAGCCAATCATCGTAGAACCTCTGGGATGCGGCTTCCACGGGTTCCGCGACGCACCCCGGAGGCTCTTCCCGGCCGGCGTACAGGGAGAGAGCTATTATGCCCGCGCAGAATGCTCCACAAGGTCCCCCGCTACCGCCGACCCCTCCCCCGAATCCGGCGGCGCTATACCGCGACTGAGGCCACGGCAGGGGCAGGTTGACACGCAGGAGCTCCATGGTGATGTCGGCGCAGCTGCAGTGCGGGCCGATATCAATGACGTCGAGCACCTCTTTGAGAGCCTTGTCGAAGTCGAAGTCGTTTGGTCTGGTCATGGGTGGCACTCCTCCTGGGTTGATTTCATCTGGTGCATCCGCCACGCAGCCATCTACACACAACTTCCTCGCGGGCCGGTCCGGAGCCTCAGCCGGCGGCCGGCGCGAACTCGAGGAACTTCCTCGGGTTGTCGACGAGCAACGCGTGGATGTCGTCCTCGCTCAAACCGACCGCCTTCATCACGGGCGGCAGATTGACCAGGATGTGGTGGTAACCGTACCCGCCGTAGCTCGCCAGTACGCACTTGAAACAGTAGTCTTGCGCCATAAGGATCCGGTCTCTGTAGCCCTCTGCGATCCATTCGGCGATCGCCTCGAGCCGTCCCATGTCGCTCAAGCGGTTCAGCACCTTTCCCGCGTACGGTATGTGATAGACGGCTTGGCCGAAGCCGTCGTATTCCAGATAGCAGCCGGCTTCGAGTATCCTGCGCACGGTGTCTGTCCGGAAGTTGAATCCGTCGATATGGCTTATGGCTACGCGGGTGAGATCGGCTCCGGATTCGCGTAGTTCCCGTATGTTCTCCAGCACCAGGTCGTCGTCGACGCTCGGATGTACGTTGAGCGGCGCCCCGGTTCGGCGCTGCGCGATGGCGCATCCACGCATGACTTTCCGCTCGTTCTCGGTGAAGGGGACCGAGCATCCTATCTCTCCGATGATCCCGGCTCGGATGCCGGTGTCGCCCACACCCTCGAGCAGGTCTGTCACGATCTCGTCTGCGATGTCCTGCCCGGTCTTGTCGTCCATGTCGGCCGGATGCGAATCGGCGACGTAGTAGCCGCTGCCCATGACTATGTTGAGGCCGGTTGCCTCCGAGACCCGGGCCAGACCGGAAGGATCCCGCGCCATGCCGCGGTTGCTCATTTCAACCACGGTACCGCCGCCGGCTTCTTTGAACGGTGTCAACTCCTTGATGGCGAGCGCTTCATCGGTCTGGAACAGATTGTCCATGTTGGCGCCCGGCCGGGTGCGGATCCAATGGAGGTTCTCCATCGTGACGGGCTCGTGGGCGCGTCTCCTATCGGACTCATCCTGCGGTTCTTTGTAGTAGCCCAGGAAGTCCCACAGTACGTGCTCGTGACAAGATGTGAGACCCAAAGCTTCCCCGTCGATGGTCCCGAGTACCGTCTGCACTCTGCCTGCGAGATCCAAACCGGCCATGTCTGCACTCTCCTCGTCGTCATCCAAGCTGGTGGGTGCCGTTCGCCGAGCTACTCCCAAAGTATCACCCGCCGGCAGGGAATGATGGACCCGGGCCGACGAGTCTCCGGTGAAGCCGGTGCATCGGTAGAATACGGTTGTTCCCGCTCACATGACATGGAACGTCACCTACAGGAGAGAATCGTGGACGAGAGAGTCGCTCTGACTGCGCCCTGCGGACTAGACTGCTTCAATTGCCAGATTCTGGAGGCCAATCTGACCGACGAGATCATTGAGCTGTTCCATACCAAGTTCGGCGTCCCCAAGGAGGCGATAGCGTGCAGGGGCTGCCGTCAGCAGGACGGGAAGCATTTCCACCTGCCGCCGGACGGATGTGCCACCCTCGATTGTGTCAAGGCCAAAGGTGTGGATCTGTGCTGCGATTGCGACGACTTCCCATGCGCCTTTCTGGCGCCGACCGCAGATCAGGCCGCTCGCTTTCCGCACAACATGAAGCTATACAATCTCTGCCGGATACAGAAGGTCGGGCTTGAACGCTGGATCGAGGAAGAGGCAGAATCGATACGAAAGAAGTACTTCACCGGCACGTTCGCCGTGGGTAAAGGGCAGGCGGACTGATCTTCCAGCTCGACGGCTCGACGGCGGAACTCGCCGCAGAACGGCCCGCCTCAGGGTGAGAACAGATCGACGAGTTGCTCGATGATCGAGCCTGTCTCGCCCTGCTCGACGAGGACGAGGCCCAACTCCGGTGCGTAGTACTTCACCTTCGACATGCCGGGCTCGGAGGAAGTCGACTCCTTGATCTTCACGACCCGCTGGAACGAGCCGTACTCGATCTCGATGGTGGCATCCACCTCCAGCACCTCAGCCATGATCTCCGCCCGGCCGTCGACATACCCTTGGTGGTAGATGTCGCCCACCCGCGGTTCACCCTTCATGACTATGCACGGGACTGCTCCGTCGACGCCGGCTTCCCACGAACCGGCGGTGCCGACCACCTCACCTTGCTCGTATTCCGTGACCTGCCGGCCGAAACACCACACGTTGCCGAGTTGGTCCTCCACGTACCAGGCGATGGTATCGGTGTGGGATCTGTTCACGGGATCGTCCAGGTAGGCGTATCCGGTGAACACGGTACACTCCACCCCCTGAACGATCCGGGTTTGAGTCGTTGGCGTGAGGGTCACTCTGGCGCTGCCATTCTCGTCGTGGCGTTCGTACAGGTAGATGAGGCCCGGCGTGGCCGCGAAATACTCGTTGGTGAAGGTCGTGGTCATTGCCGTGGTCTGGGGCCCGCTGAGCGTTGTTGTAACGGCCTCATCATCGCAACCCGAGAGCAGCGCGGTCGGCACGGACAGTGAGAGCGAGAGGGCCACGATGAGGATGCCGGTCGGCACGCGCTTCATCTCATCTCCTCGCGGGAGAGTCGTCCTCCCAACGGCAACCGCCCTGGCCGGGCCCGCCCTGGGCAGACCCTTGAGGGCCTGCCCAGGTCCGCGGATGGTCTAGCTTTGGGCCGGCGTGCCGATGATCACGCCTGCCGGCCCGCCAAGGTCGATCAGCCCTTCACGCCCTTGGCGATGCGGTCGCCGGTCTCCTTGTCGATGTTCCGCCAGTATTCAAGAGCGCGTTCGAGCACGGGCTCGCTCACGCCGCCCTTGAGGTGTCCGACCACATTGGCGACCAGACGGTCACGCTCGGCGTCGTTCATCACTTTTCGCACCAGGGTACCGGGCTGGCCCCAGTCGTCGTCATCCTTGCGAAGGGTGTAGGCCGCGCGTATGAACTCGCCACTGGTATCCCACACCGCATCCTCGGGATAGCGATCGGCGTCAGGCACGGGGCCACCTTTGGAGTTGGGCGCGTACACCGGATCGGACACGTTGTCCATCCGCATGGCGCCGCCCTTGTTGTAGCTGTTCACCTGGCTCTTGGGTCTGTTGACGGGGATCTGCTTATAGTTGGCTCCCAGCCGGGCCCGGTGGGCGTCGGCGTAGGAAAGGAGCCGGGCCAAGAGCATCTTGTCGGGGCTGGGACCGATGCCGGGCACCAGGTTGTTGGGCTCGAAGGCCGCCTGCTCGATCTCGGTGTGAAAATCGCTGGGGTTGCGGTCCAGGGTCAGCCGGCCCACCTCGTGCAGAGGATAGTCTCCGTGCGGCCACACCTTGGTGAGGTCGAAGGGGTTGAAGCGATAGGTGGCTGCTTCCTCGAAGGGCATGATCTGCACCTTGAGCGTCCAGCTGGGGTATTCGCCCCCAGCGATGGCCTCGAACAGATCGCGGCGGTGGTAGTCGGCGTCCTGGCCCGCGATACGGTCGCCCTCTTCCTGGGTCAGGAACTCGATACCCTGGTCGGTCTTGAAGTGGTACTTCACCCAGAAACGTTCGCCCTTGGCGTTCACCCACATGTAGGTGTGGCTCGTGTAGCCGTTCATGTGGCGGTAGCTCTTGGGGATACCGCGGTCGCTCATGAGGATGGTGACCTGATGCGCCGACTCGGGGGACAGAGTCCAGAAGTCCCATTGCATGTCGTTGTCGCGCAGGCCGCTATCGGCGCGCCGCTTCTGCGAGTGGATGAAGTGGTGGAACTTCATGGGGTCCCGGATGAAGAACACCGGCGTGTTGTTGCCCACCATGTCGTAGTTGCCCTCGGTGGTGTAGAACTTGAGGGCGAAACCACGCACGTCGCGCCAGGTGTCGGGGCTGCCGCTCTCACCTGCGACGGTGGAGAACCGGGCCAGTGCCTCGGTTTTCGCGCCCGGCTGAAACAGGGCCGCCTTGGTATAGGCGCTCACGTCCTGGGTCACTTCGAAGTGCCCGAAGGCTCCTGAACCCTTCGCATGTGGCTGGCGGTCAGGGATCATCTCCCGGTTGAAGGCGGCCATCTGCTCCACCAGATAGTGATCGTGGAGCACGATGGGACCGTCAGGTCCCACGGTGAGCGAGTGCTCCTGGCTCGACACTGGGATTCCAGCATCTGTGGTTGTGTGCTTGTACTTGTCGTCCTTCATAGTGGCGCTCCTCCAAGCTCGTCGCTCGACTCTGCCTGCAGATCACGTCTCTCACCCACAACAGCCTCGGCGTCCGCGGCGATGGGCTGAATCGGTCAGGTCTTTGTCTACCCACACACGCAGTTCTGTACTCCTAATCAGCATCCACCGGCACATTCCGGCCAAAGGACTTCTCTATTGCAGCCGATACGTGATTACCTATGCCAACAAGACGTTTAGGAGTGATGAGTGATGGCGCTCCTCCCTCGACACAAGACTCGTATCGTCTGCACCATAGGGCCGGCATCGCAGGCGAGAGGCACGCTTGAACGTATGATCCGCGACGGAATGGACGTCGCCCGCCTCAATCTTGCCCACGGCGACTTCGAGAGCCACCGGGCCACCATCGTGGCCATCCGGTCGGCAGCGGCACGAGTTGGGCTTGGTGTCACGCTCTTGGCCGATCTACCCGGCCCGAAATTGCGCGTGGGCCGGCTGGCCTCAGACCAGATCGAACTCAAACAGGGTCAAACGGTGAGACTTCTGGCCCTCGATGAGCCCGAATCTCCCATGCCCGAAGCCGCGGCACGGATGCCAACGCCCCGTATGCTCGAGCTCCCTCTCACGCTGCCGTCATTCCCCGATGCCCTGAAAGCCGGCGATGACATCTTCCTCGACGACGGCCTCATCCGGTTGCGAGTGGTTGCTCCAGACAAGAACGCCCGTCCCGGTCGCAGGTTGGCCCGGGTCCTGGTGGGAGGCCTACTTCGGTCGCGTGACGGTGTTGCTCTCCCCGGCATCGATCTAGGCATTTCAACCTTCACCAGCCGAGACCACGAACTGCTTGCCTTCGCACTCTCAGAGGGCATCGAAGCCATAGGGATCTCTTTCGTGCAGGGACCTCAGGACATCAGCGCCGTGCGCGAGGCTGCGGCCACCCTGGGTTTCGACCCATTCATAGTGGCAAAGATCGAGCGGGCTCAGGCGGTCGAACGTATCGACACGATCCTCGAGGTCTCCGACGCCATCATGGTGGCCCGTGGAGATCTTGGTGTGGACATACCGATCGAACGGATCACCGTCGCCCAGAAACTCCTGATCGCTCGGGCGAACGCAGTCGGCAAGCCGGTCATCACCGCCACACAGATGCTGGAGTCGATGACCATCCACCGTCGCCCCAGCCGAGCCGAAGTAGCCGACGTGTCCAACGCCATCCTCGACGGCACCGACTGTGTCATGCTTTCAGAGGAGACCGCCATAGGCAGATACCCTGTGGAGGCGGTGACAGTGATGAGCCGGGTGGCCGACTTGACTGAACGCCACCTCCCCGGAACATATCGTCCACCCATGAATGCCACCACGGTGCGAGGAGTGCTCGCCGAGGAAGCCACGACTACAGCCGAGCGGCTCGATGCCCGCTACATCATCGTTCCCACCGAGACCGGCACCGCAGCTCGCACCATCGCACGTCTGCGTCCCGAGGCGTGGATCGTGGCTTTCAGTCCGTTTGAGGAAACCTGCCGGCGCCTCCAGTTCTCACGCGGGGTCTATCCGGTCTTCGTTCCAGAAGCTGTGCGTCTGCCCATGAGCAATTGGCACAATATCGCCCGCCGCTGGTTCCGCGAACAGAAGCTCCGGCCGGGACTGGCCGTCATGGTCCAGGGCGATAACCGGCTGGAGGTCATCGACCTCGCCACCGGCGAGTAGGGGCTCGTTGGCGCCGCCCACGACACAGCCGATTCGGGGCGACGGTCTCGGGGTATAGACGTGCAGACGAAAGTTCGAATCGAACAGGAGTGAGATCATGCTGCTGCGGCGCATCGAAAGCCCTGGCTATCCGCATTACTCCTACGTGGTGGCCGATGGTTCCTCGGGCCTGGTCATCGACCCCCAGCGCGATGTTGATGTCTACCTTGATATCGCCGCTTCGGAGGGATTTCATATCGCAGACATCTTGGAGACCCACCGTCACGAGGATTTCGTCTCGGGCTCCAAGGAGTTGGCCGGACGGACGGGGGCCACTGTCTGGCGCTCCGCTGAAGACGGGGTGGAGGGGTATGCCTCGGCTTTGAGCGAGGGGCAGGAGTGGGTCGTGGGATCCCACGTTTTGCGCGCCGTCCGTACACCCGGCCATACGCCGGGCAGTACCTGCTTTCTGCTGGAGGAGAGCCAAGGCGGGCCTTGGGTGTTGTTCACGGGCGACACGCTCTTCGCCGGGGAAGTGGGGCGTACCGACCTATTCGGCCCCGAGCGCGCTCCCGATATGGCGCGCGCGCTCCATGCCTCCCTCATGAACGGGCTGGGCCCGCTGCCCGACGACGTCGTAGTCATGCCGGCCCACGGGGTCGGGTCAGTCTGCGGCGCCGCGATCGCGGACAGGCCACTGACTACACTGGGCCTCGAGCGGCGGACGAATCCCAAGCTGTCGATGGATGAGGCGGATTTCGTGGCTGCCGCAGCCCCCGACCGGCTTCCGCCCTACCTGGAGACCATGCGCCACCTGAATACTCATGGGGCCCAGCCGATGGGTGATCTTCGCGAGCCGGCCGCACTGTCTCCCGGCGACTTCGCCCGTCTCATTTCCCAGGCCCAGGTAGTCGACGCCCGCCCAACGACGTCCTTCGCCACTTCGCATGTCCCCGGCGCGCTTTCCCTTCATCCCGAGGGGTTCTTCGCTTACGCGGGCTGGTTCCTGTCCTATGATCGTCCGGTGCTGCTGGTCTGCGAGCCGTGGCAGCTGGACCATACCGTCACACTGCTTCACCGACTCGGGGTGGACCGGGTCGACGCGTATCTGGCGGGAGGGATGATAGCCTGGCACACCGCGGCCCTGGAGGCCGAGCGAACGCTCACCATGCCTGTCCGGGACGCCTGTACTTCTTTGGATGAAGACCCCTCCGGCTGGCTGCTGGATGTTCGCCGCCCGGGCGAGCTCGCCACCCAGGGTGAGATCCACAACGCTCACAATATCCCCCTGCAGGAGCTTGAGGAACGGTTGGATGAAGTACCGTCCGACCGCAACATCTACATCTTCTGCGGGAGCGGGGTGCGCTCGGGCATGGCGGCGAGCGTACTGGCGCGGGGAAGGGGCCTTCAGTCGACCGTGATGCTGGGTGGTTTCACCGGCTGGCGTTCCACGGCCTGTCCGTACGAGCCGCCGGGCCAGGAATGACGCGTGGAGCGGTGACTCGAATACTGTCTACACCACCGCTCTCACGAAGTCTTCCCGGAACCGTCGCCGTCCCGCGGCCCGCGAACGGTTGCGTCGATGGTCTCGGACGCGATCTCGACACCGGCCTCATCGAGCCGCCGCGTGATGCGACGGAAGAGGCCGTCCTTGACCGATCTGGACGTCCGCACGGGCACGATGAAACGCGCCGCCAACTCCATCCAGTTGTCGGTTGCCCGCACGAAGACATGCGGCTCCACCTCGACCCGCGGCACCGGGTATCGCTTGAGCATGAGTTCCATCGCCTCCTGGGCGCCCTCTGAGCGAGAGACCGCCCGCGCCTCCTCCAGCATGATCTTCTCGGCCAAGATCCAGTCGGAGTCATGGGAGATGGGAATGGTGAGTTCCTCCCATATGAACTCGAAGGTGGCGGAGAAGTTGAACACCGGATCGGTGAACGTCTTCTTGTTGGACACCGTCACGATCCGGCCCGTGTACTGTCTTCCCTTCACCCAGGTACCGCTGTCTGTCGGCGAACCGATCTCCATCAGCTTCGTACGCAGCAGCGTGATGTCGATGACATCTCCCCGCACGCCGGCGATCTCGATGCGGTCGCCCACCCGGTACATCCCTCCGGAAACGATGTTCGTCCAACCCGCTACAGCACCGATGACCTCCTGCAGGGCGAACGCCAGACCCGCTCCCAGCAATCCGATCACCAGTCCGAGTTGCCCCGCGAACGGACGCCAGACGAACCCCAGCGCGATGAGCGCCAGGATGACGATCGCGTAGCGGGCGATCTTGCGGGAGTGGTATCTCACCGCCGGATCCTCGATACGCCAGCTAAACAGGAACCGCATCCCGACGATGATGAGAACAGCGACCACTACTGTGAGCGCCGATATCACGAGCTTGCTGCTCACGGTCTGGCCGTCGAAGAGAGACGCAAGAGTGACGGATGACATCCGGGATTCGCCTCCGCTCAGTAACGGTAGATCGCGGCTATCCCTGTGTCGGTCGGCATCCGTTCGGCGGGGACGATCACGACGTGCCCGCCCATCTTCAAGGTCGACTCCCCCAAGTCGTCGAGCACCTCATCGACCTCCGGGTCTGCCGAGTCCTCGAACTCGATGTCGCCGGTCTCGGCGTCGATACGGCCGGGAATCCGGCGGTCGGCTTCGATGAGTAGAGTCGCGACCCGCCCGGCGACGACCGCCTTGGCGACGTGCAGCACATCCTCCTCGCCGAGATCCTTGGCCTTTGCTGTACCGAACTCCTCAACAAGTGTGGCCAGCCGTTCCAGGTAGTGAGGCTCGACGACCTGCCAGGCACGCTGACGGAGTTCGTCCGCAGGCAGGGCGTCCGGGTGGATGTCGATGCCTTCGTCCATGAGGAACGGGTTATGGCTGACCTGATGGAACAGCTGACGATGTTCCGGCAACGTCGCCAAGATCAACGGAACGGACGATGGCCGCGAGTGGTACTCCAGGACCCCGCGGTCGACGGCGCGGAAGAAGCGTTCCGCGTCGATGTCCACTTCGGCGTCCTTGCCACCATGGCCGTGGTGCATCGCCGAGCGCGGCCCACCGGCGCCGCCGTACGAGGCGACGGTCTGGTGTGGCTCGGTCAATTCTGCCCCCAGCGCCTCGGTGATCGTCTGCGGGACGCCTGGGGCCGGATCGATCTCATCCAAGGCGTCGCGGTCTCCCTCAAAGAGCCTGATGCCCTGCCGGCTCAGGCCGAGGACTTGATAGCGGTCGGCCGACTGAAGCATGCGCAGCAGCGGCCTCGTATGGAAACTATCGGCCACAACGGCCAATTCGGGCACCGGTCGGGGGAGTTTGTAGACTCGGAAGAAGCCTTGCGCGCCGAGGACCGCCAGGCCGTCGAGGGTGTGTTCCCAGAAGTCGCGGTCTTCCGCCAACGCCCGGAAGGGGTCCAGAAGCGTCTTGCTCTCACGCTTCGGATACTTCCGCAGCAGCGATTCCTCCAGCGTCTTCACGAGGTTCCCGAACCTGATGGGATCCTGCTGGTTTGCCGGACGGTGCCGGTGAGTCGGCTGGTAGAGCGAGAGGCAGGGGGGTTCAGAGGCCCAGAAGAGCCCCGCAGCGTAGTCCTTGTCGAGTGAGTCCACTGGTCTTCTCCTCGGCGCGATCGCACATTGTTGGCGTTTGTGGTTGTCTCTCTTGTCGGTACCCCATCTGGGCTAGGCCGAACCGTCGTATCCATGCCTGACCTCGACGGCCAATCTTTGTCTCAAGATATCTAGCTGTCGGGCTCAGTACGGCCTCAGGGCGATTGCGGCCGGGTTGCTGAGCGCAGGCATGAGGCAGCATTCGGGCACACCCACGGTGTTATGGTCGGCGATGCTGCACTGGTCCTCTGGCCTAGTGCTCTTCCGGAGACTCCTCTGGGTCTTTGACATGAGGCTCCTTCATGAGTCGTCCGACCGTATCCCACAAGAGTGGGTCGTGTGCTCGGTGCAGAGAGAGGAGCTGGCGCGCGACTTCTAGTTCTGGCTTGCAGAACTGCTCAACGATGTGGGAGATCGGGCGTCCGGTGAGCCTCGCTAGTTCGCGCAGAGTCTCGATATCCTCACTGGGTAGCGTGATCGATAGCCGTTCGACCTGGGATCCACGTCTTACCACCGCTTGCCTCCGAGTAGCGTCTTGCCGGCCATCACTCTTGGCTCTGCGAGTCTAGCAAACGTCTCGCAGCGGCGCAGTTGAAGCGACGCCTCAGTCGCGCGGCAGCGTCTACCCTGGCGGATGTTCGGACCGGCGTAATCGGCAGTACCAGCGCATAGAAGTATTACCTAGAGAAACACTTTTACTTGCAATATAGCGTTTTCTCTATCAGAATCATCATACGAGAGTACCACGCGTGTTGTGCAAGAGCGCCTCGATCGGCTCAGATTCGATGGCCGACGGGAAAGGATGTGAGTCATGGATGCTGGCGATGTTCTCATCCGAGTGGCTGCCGTCATCGGTGTGGGTGCGGGGGCGTCGTTCATCGGTTACGGTATCCCTACTCTGCTGAGAAAGCTGCGGCCATCAAAGCGCCGCGATGCTGGTTCTTCCCAGACCTCGGCGACGGACAACCGTGCGGCCCGAGGATAGTCAAGACGACTTCATCCAGGACTACTCAGCCAGCGCGCCCCCCGGCTCCTTGGAGCCAGGACCGATCTTTACGGGATGTCCTGTCCTAGTCTGACTATCATCACCGCGGCTTGGGCCCGGGTTAGATTCGACAGAGGCATGAGATGGAGGCCGGTGCCGCCGACGCTTCCCTGCACCACCTGGTGATAGACCAGATAGGCGGTCTGCGGGGCATGAACCGCGGCCAGCAGGGATCTATCAGCGAAGGGTGCGAGAACCGCGGCTCCCTCGGCGGCGTACCAGTCGGCGAGCGTCGGGTAAGTCGCTCGGCTTCCCTGAATGAAGCCGCGGTCCGCAAGCTCCTTGGCCGAGAGGTACCGCCCGAGGATGGTGTTTGCCTGCTGTCGGGTGATCGGCTGCTCCGGACGGTAGCTGTTGCCCGCGAAGCCGCTCAGCAAGCCGGCCTGCGCTCCCCCTTGGATCCACGGGAAGAACACGTGTCCGGCCGGTACATCCATGAAGATCGGCGGGCCGTAAACCGCTTTCGCGATACCGAGGCCGTCAACCACCATCTTGGTGAACTGGGCCCGGGTAATGAGGGCGTTGGGGCGGAAGGCGCCGTCGGCGCCGCCGTCGGCCACGCGGTCGATCTCGGCGGCGGTGACGCCGTAGATGGTCTGCCACTGGTCGTCGGTGATGTCGGTCCAGCGGTTCGAGACGGGCGGAGCCTGTTCGTCCACGTTGGTGACGGTGACGGAGATCGCCTGGACGTCCCTGAAGGAGCCGTCCGAGACTAGGACCGTCACCAAGTAGACGTTGTTGCGGTCGGCGTCGGCCGGATGCTCGTAATCGGGAGCGCTGAGGAAGCTGAGTACGCCAGTCGAGGCACTGATGCCGAACATGGCCGCATCGGGTCCACCGAAGACGCCGTAGGTGAGGCTGTCGCCATCCGGATCGACGCCGGTGACCGTAGTCACGGCTGTGGTGTTCTCCGGTACGGAGATGTAGGCGGCGTCGCCGCCCCCGTTACTGGTGATGTGCGGGGAGTGCTCAACGGGGACTGGCGGCTGCACCCGTAGCACCGTGACACTGAGCGTCTGGGTATCGGCAAGAGCCGGGGCTCCGTCGTCTGTCACCCTGACCGTCACTTCATAGACGTTGTCGTGATCAGCGTCTTCGGGGCCGTAGAAATCGGGAGCGTGCAGGAATCTGAGCGTTCCGCGGGCCGGGTCGATGGTGAAGAGCGCGGCGTCGACGCCGCCCGCGATGCTGTAGGTCAGCGCATCACCGTTAGGGTCGGCGGCGGTGACCGTAGTCACGAAGGTGGTGCCCTCGTCGATGGCGACAGAGGCGGTAGCTCCGCTGCCGTTGCTGGTGATGGTGGGGGCCTGGTTGACGTCGGTCACACTGATCACGAACTGCTCGTCGTAGCTGAGGCCGCCCGCATCGGTGACGCGCACGGTTATGGTGTAGCTGGACTTGGCCTCGTAATCGAAGGATGCGTTGGCTCGTAGTTCGGTGCCGCTGATGTTGAAGAGGGTGTTGTCGTCGGTGGCGGCAGGCAGGCTGAAGGTGAGGGAGTCACCAACGTCGGGATCGGTGCCGGAGAGCGTGCCCACCAGGGCGTTCGGGCCGGCATTTTCGGGCAGGCTCGTGCTGGAGAGGCTGATGTCCGTGGGCGCCCGGTTGCTTTCAATCACGGTTAGGGTGAAGCTCTGGCTGGCATCGGGCGATATCCCGTTCACAGCCTTGATACTGAGTGGGTAGATGCCGCCGGTGCCGGCGGCCGGGGTGCCGCTGAGGCTGGCGATGCCGTTGGGATAGGTGGTGAAGACGACGCCCGAAGGAAGAGTGCCGGTATAGCTGAGAGACGGAATGGGTGCGCCCCAAGCCACGATGTAGAATGAGCCGGCAGTGCCCGTGGTGAAGGTCGCCTCGGTCGCACTTTTCATGACCGGGGCCTCGTTGATCGTGACCGTCAAGGTCTGGGTAGCATCGGGCGATACCCCGTTCGCAGCTGTGACGGTGAACGTCCAAATGCCGCCGGTGTTGGCCACGGGGGCGCCGCTGAAAGTGGCCGTGCCGTCGCCGTTGTCGGTGAAGGTGATCCCGTGGGGCGCTCCGGCTATGCTGATGGCTGGGACGGGCCAGCCCGTCGCAGTTATTGGGAAGGAGCCGAAGGTGCCCGCGATGAAGGTGGTGCTGTCGGCGCTGGTAATGGCCGGGGCCTCACCGTACTCGTAGGCTCCCATATCCACCCGCCCATTGATGATGCGGGACTTGCCGGCCAGGTCGGTCGTGATACCGGCGGGCACGGCCGAGTTATCCCCGGCATCGATCGCGGGAGATGTGGGCGAGAGGCTATAGTCGCCCGCGCCCACGAAGAGAGGTTCTGCGTTCAAATTGGTGACGCCGCCGGTTACCGCGGATGATTTCGTCGGGTCGTAGATGCAGTAGCTGAGCTCAGCTCGGTTGCTGCCGTAAACGTCCTCATGGGTGGGAATTGTCGCGGTGTTTCCCCAAAGGATGGAGTTCGTGAGAGTGAGGTGCGGGTCGTGGTCAGGGAGGACGGCAACGGCGCCTCCTGCGTAAGCGCTGTTCTGAGTGAAGGTGGAGTTACTGACCTCCACGTTGTAGGCGGCCACGTTGAGGGCGCCTCCCAACGTGACAGAATTCTCACTGCAGTAGTTGCCGGCGAACAAGCAGTTGGCCAGTGTCGTGGTGTCGCTCACGTTTTGACCGTCCACCTTGATGGCGCCGCCCTGACTCACTGCCTCGTTGTTCTTGAAGACAGCATTCTTCACCGTTGCGCCGCCTGTGTAGAAGTAGATGCCTCCTCCATGTGTTGCCCGATTCTCCTCGAACACGACATCGTCGAGGACGGCCGAGCCATCGCGAACGTAAAGGCCGCCGCCATGCCCCTCGGCCTGGTTATTGGCGAAGGTGACGAGATGAAGGGCGGGCGCGAAGGCGCCGGCAATCAGCAAACCGCCTCCACAGCCAGTCGCAGACAATGGACTCACCCGAGTGACGGAGTTATTGCGGAAAGTGACGTCATCGAGGACCGCGGTTGAGTAGTAGAGCATCATGCCGCCGCCACCAAGCCGGCTGTCCGCGTTGTCTGTTCCCGTACGTGTCTGGTTACTCTCGATGACCAGATGTCTGAAGGTGGCGTTGCCTTCAGAATAGACTCCAGCCCCGCAGTCATAGCGATCAACGGGAGCCGGGGAGGGAGGGGACAAGGTCAAGGGGCCATCGGCGTTCCCACCGGTAATGGTGAAGCCATCGAGAACGGCTCCAGTGTGGTTCACGCATACGACCACCCGGTAGGAGTTGTCGGACGTGTCACCCTCCGTTACGAGGTCGCCTGAAAGGATCGTCTCGTTCGCGACCCAATCGCGATCGACCCACTCGGGGTCGCCGCTCGCCGGGAAGCCTCCGTAGAGAGCCACCTCGCTCTTGAGCTCAAATGAGACCGTGCGATCGGTGCCGGGCGTGGGCCAGTACGTCCCCGTCGCCACCCATATCTGGTCCCCCGAGGCGGCGGTTGCCAATGCGTCCTGAAGGTCCTGATACGCATCCGCCCAACTCGTCCCTGTGTCCGCGCCGGCGGCGGCCGCATTGACATAGATGGTGGCCGGAGCGGCCAAAACGCTGCCGCCGGCAGCGAAGGTGAGAGCTACGATGAGAAGAAGAAACGCGAAGAGTAGTAGGCATCGTCTGGACGCTCGGTTTGAGCCCACGCCGTTTCTCCTTTGCCCGCACTGGACTAGACTTCATTCTATGTTTCGGTACCGTGCCACGACGTGGTGTCTGGACCATCGTGTCTTCGCAGGGTCTTCACAGCTTAACCGTCGGCCGACCGTAATGCCAACACACATTCGAAGCGAGGTGATGAGGTATGACAGCACCAGGTGGCACGTTGCCCACACTGCTTCCGATTCGAGACGTCTCCCTGTTCGTCGAAGTGCTCGGGCGCGGACACCCGTTGGTGCTCATGCATGGCGGCCCTGGGGCGGATCACTGGTCGATGTTGCCGTTCCGGCGGCTGTCCGACCAGTTCACACTCGTCTTCTACGACCATCGCTGCAACGGACGGTCAGAGGGGCCGCCAGTCACATCCATGAGTTGGGAGAATCTGACGGGCGATGCTGACGCGCTGCGCCAAAGGCTGGGGTTCGAACGCTGGGCGGTGCTCGGCCATTCCTTCGGTGGCATGGTCGCTATCGAGTACGCCCTGCGCTATCCGGACAGTCTGTCTCACCTCGTGCTTGTCGACGCGGGGGGCGACAGCTATTGGCAGCAGCAGAACGCGCCGGAGATCCTCGCCAAACGCGGCTATCGACCGGGAACGGTGGCGCTGGCTCGGCGGTTCTTCAACGGCCAGATCGAACCCAAGGAGATGGTCCCAGCCTTGATGGTGAGATTTGGCGGGGCCTACTACCGCCATCCCCGCTCGCCGCGCGTGCTGCTCGAACTGGCCCGAGAGCGGCGGGTGAAGGCGCGGCCGGAGGCGCTCATCTTCGGGGCCGGCAGTCTACTGAGAGGCTGGACTGTCATGGATCGCCTCGGTGCTATCGAGATACCGACGCTGGTGATGGCGGGACGCGACGACTTCCAATTCCCTCCCGAGCATCAGGCCCAGCTCGCGGCGAGGATTCCCAATGCACGGCTCGAGATCATCGAGCGTGCTGGGCACAACGCGCAGGCCGAGCGACCTGCCGAGGTTTGCCGGGCTGTCCGCGACTTCATCGCCCCGGATGTCTAGCTACGCCGACAGTGTCTTGGTTGGCGATTCTGGACCGGCTCTCTTGCCTAGGGCTCTTCCTGAGACTCCTTCATGAGTCACCGCTGCAGCAGGTTCCACAGGAGTACGCAGACCTCAGCCCGGGTGGCCCGCTGCCAGAAGTCGTAGCTCGGCCCTATCCCGGGGAGCCCTTCCAGCAGCCCGGCGTGCATCGCCCTGCGCGCCCATGGGTAGTGGTCGGCGGAGAATTGGCCGAAGGGCGGGGTGTAACCGGCCGGCGGCTCGGGCAGCCCGGTCGACCGAGCGACCATGGTGATGAGCTGGGCCCGGGTGATGTTGGCGTACGGGGAGAACTTGGTCGGGTCGCTCGTGCCCTGAGTGATGCCGGCGGTGGCGCACACGGCCACGTACTTGTCGGGATAGAGCGGGTCGGTCTGGTCCAACCCGCCTGCCACGTCGGTGAAGGGAGACTTCTCGTTGCCGGTCACCGGCAGGGCGAGCGTCTTCACGATCATCTTGGCGAACTGCTGGCGCGTGACCAACTTCTCCGGGCCGACCGACCCGTCATCGAATCCCCTGATGATCCTCAGGGCGGCGAGGTCGCGGATCTGGCGGTAGAACGGATGAGCGGGCGTGACGTCGGTGAAGTCGGGCTGGGCCTGTCCGAACAGCGCGCCGTGCACGATCTTCACGACCGACCCGGCGGAGTCCGGCCCCGGCACCTCCACTATGACGTACGGGGAGCCGCCGGGCTCCAGAGTCTCGACGAACAGACGCTCGGTCCCGTCGGGCATGCGCACCCACTCCATTCCCATGCCCGTCTGCGCGAAGGTCCCAGTGGTGAGTATCTGGGTGGCGGAGCCGGCCGGGTCGGTCAGCATGATGTCCACCGTGTCCTGGTTGTAGCGCTGGTAGGCGATCCAGTCTCCGCTCGGTGACCACCGCGGCGAGTAGGTGTTTATCTCGCCCACGCGCGCGATACGTACTGCGGGTAGCCTGGTCTCGACGGCTGTGGCCACGTCATATGTGTACATGGCGACGAGGTCGGGGTCGAAGCGGGCCCGAGGATAGCTGGCGAACACCACTTTCTTGCCGTCGGGCGACCAATCTCCGGCGTCCACGTTCTCAATGGAGAAGAGCTCCACTCCGTCGACTACCCGCTGGACGTGCAGGTTGCTGGTGAGTCCACCCAGCGGATCGGGTTCCTCGGCGACGTAAAGGAGCTTGGTGCCGTCGGGAGAGAGCCTCGGGAAGCTGTAAAGGTCGGCGGTGATGACGTGCGTGGTGGTCTTCCCGGGATCACTGAAGGTCTCGCTCACGTAGGTCGTGAGCGGCCCTTCTAAGGTGCGGACCGACCAGGAGACGGCTGCACCGCCGAGGGCGCGCGCGGGCATGATGGGAGTCCCCGTCTGGATGTACTCGAGAGCGGTCGACGTGCCGTTCGCGGCGTCGTATTCCATCACCCGATTGGCCGACACATAGAGGAAGGTCGCTTCAGCGGGTTGTGTGGCGGCGGCGACGACGGCTGTCGACGTCGCGAAGGCGGATGTGACAACCACGATCAGAGCGAACCCGGCGATCGCCGAGCCCAGGGATCGTACGCCCATGTGCTCTCCTTCCCCCCGCAAAAGAGACCTGCGCGGCAGTCTGTAGGCGCGGCTTGACTTGACCTGTCACGGTGATACCCACCCGCCGCAGATTGCACGCGCGTCAGGTCAGCGCTTCTCCGCTCAGCAGTGAACGTACGGCGTCGGCCTGCTCGCGCCTGAGTCCCGCCGCGATCACGTCCCCTCGACTCTCGAGCGTCGCCGCCTCGACTTCTATGGCCTCCTGGACGAGCGTGAGCACACGATCATCCAGACTGCCGAGCCTGAGCATCGCAACCAGACTGTGAGGTGCAAGGCCTGCGGCCAATACCGGGTCCATGCCGAGCGCCAAACCGATAGCCTTACCGGCAAGTTCGCAGGGCTCCTCGGCGTCCTTCACGCCGAGCTTCTCCAGGGCTCCGCGTATCAAGCCACCCAGTTGCTCGATGAGCCGCAGGATGTAGTCGGTCTGGTACTGCAATAGCTCATCTCCTCAGC
>ENA-UOUL01001124-UOUL01001124.1-bioreactor-metagenome-genome-assembly--contig:-NODE-1124-length-40368-cov-9.541511_pt1 | contig 40368 bp, 31 predicted proteins | sample MGYA00249838_ERZ747220 | MGnify/ENA primary metagenome ERZ747220 (study PRJEB28778, sample SAMN05720191) | bioreactor metagenome | isolation source: Anaerobic biogas reactor | place: USA:Washington... | reverse complement strand
TCGACATGAGAGCAGCATTCCAGGAACAGAGGCCTGGCCCTGCGGGAATCCAGACGGGCGAGGACATCGAGGACGCCTGGAACAAACCGCGGCGACAACGCCGGCAGGCAGTGTTCGAAATACCGGAACAGATCCAATTCCCGGCCCTTCGCGATCAAGGCGTTACTGGCCCGCGCGCTGATTTCAGGATCCGTCGACTGCAGATCACGCATGAGTTTCATGATTTCCGCGCGTTGCTGGAGAGTCAGGCCCGTGTCCTCAAGATGCTTTGCATCGCGTTCGGCCCGCCGCGCCTGGATCGTCTCCAAATCGAGATGGCCCGTCTTGTCGTTCTTCACGATACCGGCCACTTCGTCCCGCCGAAGGGCGATGCTCCGGCCGGCAACCACGACGGTCAGTTCTCCTCCGGGAATTTCCTGGACCATTCCGTCAATTGTCACGCCGTTCTTCATGGTGACCGTGTCTGCGCCGATGGAACAGACAGGAACCAGCAGACCCACGGGGGCGGCGAGTACGAGTATGAGCATGCAACGGGGCAGTGCGTTCCGCATCCTGGGAATTCTCCTAATGCTCGTTCGTACGGTACACGAGCCGCGCAAATGTCACTTGCGTGGGATCTTCAATATTGAGAAAACGCCGGACGCGGCGGTCGTACAGCAGCGTGAGCCCAACCGTGTCGCCTTCTCCCGGGATCAACATGCCCAGGTCTGCGGCCACCAGACCGCCCCGCACCCTCATCGCTCCGTACGCATACGACCCGTGCCGCGTGAAACTGCGCGTAAGTGCAAACACGGCATTGTTGCTGTACACCAGTCCATCGAATTGGAAGGGGCGGCCCGAGGCCGGGCGCGTCTGCTCATCGTTCCACCAGATCTGACGCAGGGTATCTTCAGAGATCCAGTTGCCCGCCGGATTCATGAAGTGCCGTGTCGCGTTGTTCAGAATGTCCTGGGGAAGCCCGTTGTCCGCCAGATAATCCGCGAGCAGCCTGACCCCGCCGCCCGCTTCATCGTAACGCACGGAATGTTCATCGGGGGAATCATACATGTAGATACTCGATGCCTGACTTTCCCGCAGTCCGTAGAATCGCGGGGTATAGGAGGGGTCGGCCAGCGCCTTTTCCAGCTCCAGATTATTGAACAGCATCAGCTCCGACGTCGTGAAGCTGTACTGCTGGCCGGTGCGCGTCACAGATTTGCCGCCATCCACCATAGTGGACTGAATCGTGCCGGCATCCACAACGCCCGGATCGAAATACCCGTACTTAATGGTTTGGGTAACATTTTTCTTGCCGACTCTTTTCGTGACATTTTTCGATTTGGCTGCTTGCCGCACTTGAATACTGAGCGTTGTGTCAGGAAACTTGCTCGTGTCCGACGTGTGGTTCTTGCCCCGTATGGTCAGATAATCACCCATCATCACACTGCCGCCCGAGGCAACAGCCAAGCCGTTCTCCGTCCCGTCGGCCGCCAGGCCGAACTCGCCCGGGGCATCCGCATAGGTCACGTCTCCCGTCACATACGTGTTGCCGCGCACCAGCAGCTGTCCCCAACCTTTGACCGGCCCCTGAATGACCAAATCGCCATCGATCGCGATCTTCCCGTCAATCCGTATGGGATTGTTCTCCGTCCCGACGAGGACCAGATTACCGCTGTAGGTGCCGGAGGCGGCCAGATCCGCGGCGGCCCCGTTCGAGGCCCCAGGGAGAGCAGGAAGGGTATACGCGGAGCCGTGAGGAACGCCGTAGGCAACGCCGCCCGTGATCGTCCCTAGCGAACTGTTCATGACTTTAGCGAATTCATCATCGTCAACCGTCCGGTTTCCATTCTCATCCGGGAAGGGCGCAGGAAACGTCACTGGAAGCGGTCCGTCGGTCATGAGCTCACGATCCTGCGGATAATCCATATACACATTCGCGAACGGATTCAGTTGGCCTTCCGAGTCCAGCCCCGCCTCAACGAGGGCGGTCGAGCTCATTCTCCCGGAATCGTCCTGCAGGAGCTTTCCGTTCGTATTCGAGAAGGCATATCCCTTAAACGTCGATGATGCGATTTGCGACGGCGAAAGGAGGGCGCCGGTGGTGTCATAGACTTGTCCGCGCGTATATACCGTTCCCGCGACGTTTGAACAGGCCTCGGTGGTGCGGTACAGGAGCGATTCCAGCGCCGCGATCTTTATCCGGTCAAACGTCCCGTAGCGCGTTTCGTCGGCGTTACGAGAAAGATCCAGCGCGTGAAACTCGGCATGACACAGAATACAGTTGACGTTATTGGCCAGCACGGCAAACTCAAACCCTTCAAACAGCTGGCCTGAGATCCGGATGGTCTGAGTGACCGTCTGGGTGCGGTGCCCGGCCTGGCCCGTGGCCCGGATGGTCAACGCCGAACCCGTCAGGTCGTCGGTTCGGGAAACCGTCACCCCGGTCACGGTCGCGCCGTTGGCAAGCTGCAGTGGGTTCTCCGGCCCGATGAAGACGGCTGGCCCATCGATATCGAAATGGCCATTGCCGTCTAGATCGGCCTCTTCTGCGTCGCGGAACCCGTTGCCATTGAGGTCTTCGTTATTGGAGACCAGGTCATCGATGAAAAGCCGATAGGAGGCCGTATTCCCGGTCGTATTGCCGTTGCCGACCACATACTGGTGCCAGACTTGCTCGATGGCGAAGTCGACACCGGCCTTGCATGCCTCATCCAGCGCCACCTGCTGCACGGCATCGTCCGCGAAGCGTTTGGCTGCTTCCACACGCAACACGACGGCCGTGACCGCGGCCAGAATCACCAGTACCGCCAGCAGTGCCCACAAGATTGCCATGCCATCCTGAGACGTCCTTCGAGGTTTCATCGTTCACCTGCCTCAGCCGCCCGTCAGTTGCATACATAGACGCGGCTGGTGACGGCTGCCGTCACCCGTTCCATCCTTCTCCCGCTGGTACGCGCAGATGCCTCCAATCTAATTGTGAGCAGACTATGATCAGCATCCAGCGCGAACTGCACATCACTCAAATCGTTCGCGGCCGCGAGGGGCCGTTGTTCCCCCGGATCATCTTCATCACCGTCGCCATTGATGTCCTGCATCCGCACAATCCTGCGGGTGAGCGCGCCGTCCCCATCGACGTCTTCGCCTGGATCGAGCGCAGCGTTCCCATTCGTGTCTTCGTTGATGTACCGGAACCGGATCGGCGAAGACCAGAGCAGGCGAGTCCCGTCCAGAGGGACCTGAAACACCAATTCGACCGGGCAGCCCGGCGCCGGCGCGTTGACTATCTCTATCGTCTGAAGCGGCGGAACCAGCGAGTTGTTGGACTGCTTGGCCGCGGTCTCCGCTTCCGTCGTGATGGCGTTCATGGCATCGCGTACACTCGACTGGACACGGTCCTGGGCCATGGCAAGCACAGAGGCCGATGTCGCTGCTTCAATGGCGACGAAGCTGAGGGTTCCTATGACGGTCAGCAGTGCCATGGAAATCATCAGCTCAACCAGCGTGAACCCACACTCTTTCATCGGAAGGCTCCTACCGGTCCGTCATCAGGGTGGAAATGGTCAGAGTCAGGGTCCGGCCCTGGAGGTCATTCCACGTGCTGACCAAGGTGATCTCGAGAGGATTGGCGGCCGGGTCCGTATAGGCCACCCGGACCGTCTCGTTGGTTTCCGTTCCTGCCCCGTCGACAATTGCGTCATCGGGCCAGCGCTCGGTGATTGCCTCCGGGAAAGCATCGGGATTGGTGTCGCGCACATGGCGCATCTCGCTGAGAATGCTCTTGGCATTCTCCGCTACCGCCAGGCGCTGATGCTGCGCATGTTGCGCCACATAAAACGAAATCAACGCCTGCGCCGTGGCGCCCAGCACCACCATGAAGATAATGACCCCAATCATTATTTCCAACAGCGTCATGCCGGCGTTCTGGCCAACGCTCGCCCGAACCTGCGTCTTGTCTCCCATGGCGAATCCCCCGCAAGAATTAACCGTGCCAATAGTATAGCAAATATGCCAATAGTACAGCAAATCCCGTGCCACCATGCGCACGAGAGCCTGCCGGTCGCGGGCGCCTACGGGCCCGGAATGCGCGGAGCGCGCCTGCGTGGCCTTTCTATCTGCCATAAAGCCCCCAATTTCAGACAGATAGAAAAGAAGCGAGGCGCCCGGCGCAAAACGCAAGGGGGTGAGAGCGTCCGCTCGAAATGAAAGCGTTCCATTTGGGCATGACGCCTGTTTCGCCCCGAACATGCTCCGTGAAATGACGAAAATTGTCACACCTCGACAGAATACGGACAGGTGGTGGCCCCGGTTGGATTGTCCACAATCCGCGCGGGGGAATCCGCCGCGCGCTCAGGAGTCGCATGCAACGGAGGACCGCGTCCGCGCGGGTGTCCAGTCCGTCAACTGCCCGATTTCGTGAGACTGTAGCCAGGCACGCAGTTCGTCCGCGGTGCGGACATGGTCATCCACGACCGCGCGGTACAGATCGATGGAGATGCACGCAAGGGCCGGGTCCTGCGCCCGCAGATGCTTCAGTTCGAGAATGGCCTTCCGGGTCTCGTGCGTCAGCGCCGCCCGCAGCGGCTCGACGAGGTGTTCTCCCCGCGGCAGTGCGTAGTCTTCCGGGGCCGACCAGATGTCGAGCTTCCACTCGGTGCCGTCGCCTTCGAGGTATCGAAGCTGCCAGTAGAGGGCCTTGTCGGGTCCGGCCAGATGATTGGCAAACCGCACTTCGGTCACCCGCGGGTTGAGGGCGCACGCGCTGAGCACATGAAATCCGTGCTCAATGCGGAGCTCCGGGCAGTACACTTCCATGTCGATATCGGGCCCGGCCAGAAGACCGTGGGCCAGAGCCCCGACCACGACGGGCCGGCCGTAGGGCGCCCACTTCCGGACGAGATCCAGGTCGGCCAGAATGTCTTCCGCCCGCCGGGCCATGTGCGCCGCGTGCTGTTCAACATCCACCATCTTCGCTGTCCCTTTCAACGAACCCGGCGCGCGCTCCTGCCGGCGCTTCCCCGGCACGCCGGTCATACCGATTCCTTTTCCAGCATCGTTTCCACGGATTTCGAACCGCCAATCACCAGGAGTATGTCTCCCGCCGAAAGGCGTTCGGCGGGGGCGGGTGTCACGATCTTGTTCCCCTCGCGCTGCATGCCCGCGACCGTGACGCCGTACTTCTGCCGGAACCGTACCTCGGCCAGCGTTTGGCCGGCCAGAGGCGAATCCTCCGCGATCCGGATCTCGGCTACGGCGAAATCGGCCGGTTTCTCGCCGGCCGCCGCGCCCGTCTGAAACTCCCGCAGCAGGGTTTCGGCCTGCCGCAGACTCTCCACTGAACCCATGATGAGCAGCTGGTCTCCCGGAACAAGCTGGAACTCGGGCTCGGGATCATAATGAATGGCGCCCGAGCGGCTGACCGCGAGAATGGACACGCCCGTCAGCGAGCGGAGCGGAATGCTCCGGATCGATTTGCCCGCCACAGCCGAATCCGGCCGGATGCGCACCTCACGAAACGCGATCGGCCAGGTGATGTCCGACGGCAGGAAATCGATCGCGTACATGAGTGCGTCCGCGGCCTGTTCCGCGGCGTCGGCAAACGGCCGAAACACCAGCGTAGCCCCTGCGGATTCATAGTCCTGGGCCTCCCGCGGATCGGTCGCGGTCAGGCACACCTTGCCGGCGTACCCGCGGCGTCGCAGATGCTCCAGCAGCACCAGGCTCGCCTCCCGCGAGCGAACGGTGCTCACGACCCACCGCGACGAACCGAGCGGCAGCTGTTCGTAGATTTCGGGGTCCGCCACGTCGCCGTACAACACGGAAACGCCGCGGGGCTGCCACTTTTCCAGGGCGCCCGGGTCGAAATCCACGCCCAGGATGACCTTGCCCCGGCGCAACAGATACTCGGCGACGCCGCTGCCGTACGTGCCCAGACCGATCAGAATGACGTCGGTGGGACGGCCCGCGTCCACGCGCCCGAGCACCGCTTCCCGGTAGGGATTCTTCCGCTCAAACACCCGCAGGGGCCTCTCAAGCAGGCGGTACAGCTCGTCCGAATACAGGATCATGTAGGTCGACACGCAGATGGTCACCACGCCCACGAGCGTGATGATCCCCATGGTTTCCTGGTTGATGTGGCCCAGACTCTGGCCCAGCGCAGCCACAATCAGCGAGAATTCGCTGATTTGCGCCACGGTCAGGCCGGCAAGAAACCCGGTCCGGCGCCGGTACCCCATCACCCCCATGATGATCAGCACGATCAGCGGGTTGCCGATGAGCACAAAAAGCGACAACAGGATCGACGCCCCGAGCTGCGAACCCGCCTCCGACAGATCCAGCCGCGCCCCGAGGCCAATGAAGAAGAACAACAGCAGAAAATCCCGGATGCTCGTCAGGCGTGCGCCGATCAGGTCCCGGTACGGTGTGGAGGCCAGGGCGACCCCGGCGAGAAATGCGCCCACTTCTTTGCTGAAGCCCAGCAGTTGGCCGGCCGCGCTGAGCAGCACCGCCCAGGCAATGGCAAACAGAATCAGCATCTCCTGCGAATGCGCCAGGTGCCGCATGAGCCGCGGGAGCACGTACCGCATCAGCAGCGCAACCGCCCCCACAAAGCCGACCCCCTTGACCACAATCACCAGCGGCTGGACAAAACCCGGGCTGTCTTCGGCCATCGCCGACCCCAGCGTGGTCAAGCCCACGAGCGCAACGATGGCCGCAATGTCCTGCACAATCAGAAAGCCCACGGCAATCTGCCCGTGCAGGGAGTCGATCTCCTTCTTGTCCGACAGCAGTTTGACGACGATGATCGTGCTCGAGAATGTCAGGGCCACGGCGGTATAGGCGGCGCTGATCATGGACATGCCGAGCCCCAGCGCGATGCCAAACCCGATCACCGACGTGAAAATGATCTGGCCGAGGCCCGTCGCGAGCGCCACCGGGCCCGTGGTGCGGATCAGCCCGAGATCGAGTTTGAGCCCCACAATGAACAGCAGAATGGCGATGCCGATGTGGGCAAGCAGCTCAATCTGCGCATAGCTCTCGATGAGTCCAAAACATGCCGGCCCGGCCAGAATCCCCGTCAGCAGGAACATGATCAGAAGCGGCTGCCGAAGCCGCTGGCCCGCGATACCCAGCAACGTGCCCATGCCCAGAATGGCAGCAATCTCAAAAAAGGGGTCTCTGTGCATGTACTGGCGGCACCCGTTGCGCGTTGCGGAAAAACCCTGTGAAATGCGAGCGGCCTCTGCGGCGAATCCGTCTGCCTCGGAGATCTGTCCGGTGCAGGACCGGCGCCCTCGCCGGCCGACTCCATTCTATTCGTCGTCGGCTGAACCGTCAGGCTCACGGTTCGCTGTCCCGATCTGACGAAACGCCTGTTCGGCTGATCCCATTCCGGCCCCATGGTTATACTGGTTGGCGCGCCCTGCGTTCAACACCTGCGGGGCAGGCAATCGCGCGGAGGCGGCCGCCCGGACACGGACTGGCGTCACCGCGTCAGGAACACGGACCCGATCTGCGTCCAGCCCATGTAGATGCCGACGTAGATGCTCAAGGCGATGGCGAACAGGTCGCCGGCAACCACGGCCCGGCCTTTCCAGGATTGAAGCGACCACCGGAAGTACCCCATGTCGGGCCGGGTGACGCGCCAGAGCATCACCAGGCCAATCACGGGAAACACCAGCGACAGAAACGCGGTGAAGATCAGCATCTGGTAGAACGGGTTGATCCGCAGGAGCAACAGCAGCGTCGACGGCAGAAAGAACAGCACGAGTCCCACCCGCATGGGCCTGGAATCGAGTTTGATCGGCAGATTGAAGATGTCGAGCAGCGCGTAACAGCCGCATACCCACCAGCCCACGCCGGCGGTCCACGCGGCGAGAAACAGCCCCGCCAGAAACAGCGTGGTGCTGAACCGTCCCGCGAACGGTTCCAGGAGAATCGACAGGTCCATGTCGTTGCGGGGCACGATGCCGAAGGGATGCAGCACGGCCGCGGCCGTCGCCATGAGCGGCAGGGCGACCACGCCCGCCGCCAGGATGCCCCAGCCGTAGTCGAGCCGCGCCCGGTGCAGGATGTTCACCTTGCCCTGGAGCCGGTCCGAGTACCAGCCGCGCTCGATCATGGTGTAGGGGTAGATCAGGATCAGCCACGCATTGATGATGCTGCCCGCGTTGGACGACATGAGGTTTTCCCAGCCCGTGCCGGGGGCGTTGGGCACAAGACCGGCCGCCGCTTCGCTCCAGTTGATGCCGGCCATGAACGCTGAACCAAAAAAGCACACGATCAGGGCCACGAGCCCCGCCGCGAACACGTACTCGAGCCGCCGGTAAGCCCCCGTGAGCAGAAAAACGAGTCCGCACCCCGCCGCCAGCGCGCCGCCCGCTTCGATCGGCACGCCCGGCACAAGCCCCGTCACCACCATCGCGCAGGCACTCCACTGGTTGTACGAGCCGAAGGTCGCGCAGACCACCACCGCGAGAAACATGTACACGGTAAACGCCGGATGCACATCCTTGAACATGCACATGGGCGTCCGGCCGAAACGCAGGAAATAGCGCACCGACATGTCGATGAGCGCCCACGCGGCAATCCCGAGCACGAAATACGTCCACCACAGCTTGTACTCGAACAGCGCGCCCATGTTCGTGGCGACCGTGATGTCCCCGGTACCGATGTAGAACGACGCTATCACGGAGCCCGTGCCCAGAAACAGAATGGATCGCCAGCCCAGGGGCGCGGCCGCCAGGCTCCATGGTTTCACGGCATCCGGCACGCTCTCGTTTCTCTCGGGCATCACGGTTCCTGTTCCACCCAGCCGGGCTGGTTCTCGGGACACACGATCGGCTCGCTGGGGCGTTTCCACGCGCCCGGCGCCGCGAACCGACGGAACATCAGCGCGAACGCAATGCAGAACGCCAGCGCGACGCCCGCCGGAACGTACAACGCCCATTGGCCCGGATTGACCGCCGCGCCGCGAACGGTCTGCAAGGCGTACGGGACCTCCTCCGCCCGCGCTTCGCCCTCCCGGGTGACGCGCAGCATGAGGGGATACCGCTGCAGGGCAACTCCGTCGAGGGCGGTGATCTTCGTAAGCGCCGTGCGGGCCGTGGCCCCGGCCGGCACGTCCACCGTCCGCGTCAGCGCCTCCGCGGGGATGGGCGCAGCGCCCGCATGGCCGAAATGGTCCCGGAACGCCTCGGGCAGCACCAGTTCGACGGTATGCCGGACCGGCCCCGGCGCCGGGTTCTCAAACACCACGAGAATGTTGATGTCGCCCTTCTGCCAGGTCCAGTCGGGCGCGTATACCGAAAATGCGGTCTCACCGCTCCGCCCGGAGTGCACAAGCGCCGCCGCGGGCAGGGCTGTGATCAGCAGTAACGCTATCGTTGCGGCACATGTCCGGTACACGGCGGGTGCTCCCCCTCGGGTCAGGATTCAGCGTGATTAAACCAGAGCGCCGCGCCTGTTTCAACGGCCGCGCCTGCCGGACCGGTGCGCCCGGATCGACAAACCTGCTCCGGCCCTCCAAACGGCACTGTTCAGGCAGGGCCGTGCGCCCCGTCCACCCCGCCCACAGGGTCCACCGCCCGCGCGCTTGCTTCCCATTCCGCGATATGCCATCGTTTATGCGTTGGTTTTCGGTGTATTGCTGCGCCAGGGGGACGATCTTAATGAAGCATGTAGTGACATTCGGGGAAGTGATGATGCGGCTGGCCACGCCCGCCCACGAACGGTTCATCCAGACCCGCCGGTTCGACGTCACGTTCGCCGGCGGCGAGGCCAACGTGGCCGCGTCTCTGGCCCAGTTTGGCCTGCCCACCCAGTTTGTGACGCGCCTGCCCGACAACGATCTCGGCGACGCCTGCCTCAACTTCCTCCGGCAATACGGCATCGGCGTGGATTACGTGGCGCGCGGGGGCGACCGGCTGGGCGTGTACTTTCTCGAGACGGGCGCGGTGCAGCGGCCCAGCAAGGTCATCTACGACCGCGCCCAGTCCGCCATCGCCGCCATTCCTCCGGGAACAATCCCCTGGAATGACGTGTTTGCGGGCGCCCAGTGGTTCCATTGGACCGGCATCACCCCCGCCATTTCCGAAGCCGCCGCCCGCGAATGCCTCACCGCCGCCGCCGCCGCGCGCGAACTGGGCCTGACGGTGTCCTGCGACCTCAATTTCCGCGCCAAACTCTGGAAATGGGGTAAACAGGCCGGGGAGGTCATGACCGAATTGGTGTCGCTGTGCGACGTCGCCGTGGGCAACGAGGAAGATGCCGAAAAGGTCTTCGGCATCAAGGCCGCCGGCGCCGACGTGACCGGCGGCAAAGTCGACGCCGCCTCCTACCGCCAGGTCTGCGAAACGCTCGTCGAGCGCTTCCCGAACCTCAAGACCGTCGCCATCACCCTGCGGGGTTCCCTGTCCGCAAGCCACAACACCTGGAGCGGCGTGCTCTACCACCACGGCGCGTTTTACGACGGTCCGGCCTTTGACATCGTGCCGATCGTGGACCGCGTCGGCGGCGGGGACAGTTTCTGCGGCGGCTTAATCTACGGCCTCCTCGTCTACGGCGACCCCCAGAAGGCCATTGATTTCGCCGTGGCGGCCTCGTGCCTGAAACACACGATCCACGGCGACTTCAACTTGGTCCGCGTCGCCGAGGTCGAGAAGCTCATGGGCGGTGATGCTTCGGGGCGCGTCTCGCGATGACGCTCACGCCGCGCCAGGATTGACCAGCCGTCCCATAAACAGCACCGCGCCCGTCTGGTTGTCGCGAATCAGGAACAGAAACGGGTGGTCGGCACGAAATACCGGGCTCGGACCGGCCGCCTTGGTCACCATTTCGACGGCCGTGGCGGCGGCGGCTTCGGTGCCTTCCTCATTCACCTCGATAAACGCCTTGTGCTTCACCTGCGAAATCCACAGGTCGCCTTTGGGCCACCCCATACCGGTGAAATCCGCGTTGCCGCTCGCATCAAACGCGTCCGTCATGCCCAGGCCCTGAAGATGCCCGGCGAGGTCGTACGAAGTTTCCAGTTTGTACTTCGGGAGATCCAGTCCCAGTTCACGTGCAGGCGCGGCGTCCAGTTCCGCCAGCCATTGCACCAGATGCTCCGCGCTCACCCGCTTCTCAAGCGCGGCCAGCCCCGCCGCGTCGTCCGGCAACAGAATCACCATGGACATCTTCTTTCCCTGGTACGGAATGGAAGCGGCCTGGAACCCCTCCTTGCGCACGACCTGAAACCGGCATTTCTGATACATGAACGGCACGGTCACGTGCATATCCGGCGCCACGGTGAACGGAGCATCGCGGGTGCCGCTCGTTTCAAACTGGCTATCCCACAGGCCCTTGAAATAGATCGCATTGAGCAGCACGCAGACCGAGTTCGCGCTCAGATCATCGAGGATCTTCTCGATCTTCCCCTCCGTCTTGTCATGCACCCACGCGTTGATCCTGTCCACGCCGCCGTCGAACAGCTCCGCGTTGTAGGTGCTCCGGAGCAGCTCCGTGTACTCCGGGCTCAGCTCGCCGCCGGTCACGCACAGTCCGTTGGCGATGTTGAGCTTCTGGCCGCTTTCGCCCGCGGTATCCGCCAGCCGTTGGGTCAGGCGCTTGAGCGCGGCATGCAAGGCCTCCTGACGGGCCGGGAAATGCATCGTCTGACCCATCTCCACCGCCGTGTTCCCCCGCGCGCCCCCGTAAGTCATGCCCAGGGCCAGCGAAATGCTGTAGGGCGACACAAACAGATTGCCCGGTTCCGTTCCGAGGCGGTGGTACAGGTCCACGGCAAACGCCGTGTTTCCCTGCACGACCTCGCGAACGTCCGGCCCGTCCGCGCAAACGGCAACCGCGGCGCTCTCGGGAGCCGAGGCGGCGGCCAAACTAATCAGGATGGCCGATAGCGTCAGTGGCGTTGATATCATGATGCGCATCCCTCCGTTCGTTCCGGTGTGTGACACCCTCTTCGACCAGACCGTTTGCGGGTCCGCGCGCACCGATGGCCCGGCTACCCGGCAACGCGCACGTGCAACACCCAGTCGTGCTGGTCGGGTTTCCGATACGTGGCAGCACCCGTTGCCGGCGCCGCCCGCCAGGCGCCGTCCCGCGGACTGTAGAACCGCGCGGTGACGGTCTTGCCCTCCGCGGCCGAGAGGTCCAGGTCGAACCGATCACCCCGCCACGAATAGACCGCGTACTCCCGGCCGGGATCCGCGAAACAGTAGACGGGCTCCGAGCCCTGAACCAGCTCATTGTGCGGCGCCATCGCGTCCAGATTCGCGAGTTCCTGATTGAAAAACCGGCTGGCGTGCCCGAGCCAGTCCAGCCGCTCGCGCACCTTTTCCGGAATCCCCCCGCGCACATTCGGGTCGTATACCGTGATCCCGGTCTGGGGCGTCTCTTGCGCTTCGTCGTTGTGGAACAGGAACTGATGACCCGCGATCGCGCGCGACCAGATGCTCAGCCGCACCACGTCGCCCCGGTACGGCGGCGCCTCGAGCGTGATGTTCGGCCGCGCCGGCTCCCGGAAAAACGTCCGCAGCGCCGACGCGTTGGCGTCGCCCGACCCGGCCCGCACATCGTCGTGCACCAGATCCACCCCGGCGCGGCGGCGGTCCCAGTCGGCATAGAATGCATGCCGCTTCTGAAAAAACGCCTGAAAATGGTCGCCGCAATTGCCCTCCGAATACGAGTGTTCGTCCATGAACACGAAAAACACGTTTCCGAACGGCTGGGTTTCGCGAATCAGTTTGTCGGCGTACCGTTCCCAGACCCACTGGGTCTTCTTCTCCGCGGGCCACTCGCCGCTCCAGGGTTCGTCGAGCACCTCGCGGCCCGGCGAATGAATCTGCTGCACAACTTCGGTCATGCGGCGCGGTTCCGTCAGAAAACCGCCGTTCCGGACGTTGAACGGGTGAAAATGCCAGTCCGGCCGCTCCGGCGTGTTGTGTTTGGGCCATCCGAAAAACACCGTGATGCCGGTCACGAGCCCGCGGTCCCGGGCACGGCCGCACAAATCGCGCAGGCGCGGCCAGTACTGCCGGTTCGGGTCGTCGCCTTCGTCAAAGCGCGTGAGGTCCCACGGCGGCTTCCCATCCGCGGCAAGCGGCCCCCCCGCGCGACGCGCCCATGGCGTCACGCCGGGATACACGTAGCCGTAACGCTCTTCCACGACCGCGCCGTCGGCCGTCTGCCGCGGAGCAACGAACGCCCACACGTGCACCGCCGTCAGCCCGCGCTCCGCGCAGTCGTCCACCCAGCGGCGGTAATCCACGTTGAGGTTTTGAAGCACGCATTGCGTGCCGCTGTCGCCGATGAGCATCCGCGTCGTGCCACCGTATTGCACGAAATGTCCGCCGGGGCTCGCCGCCAGCCCGCCGTCACTGTCCGCCCCGGCCACAAGCCCGAATGCCATCGCCGCCAGAACCATCGAATGCCCACGCCACAAGAGCTTTGAACGCATGTACGCCCCTTCCTTTGTGCTGCGCCTGAACTCCGCCCTCAGAACACGCCGGCATTCTATCATGGACGGATCGACGGCGTCCCGGATGGGGGTCTCGCCGAATCGCCCGGCGCCTGGCCGACAGGCTTTCTTTTTGCAGCGCAGGCGTCTCGCCTGCATTCTTGTTTTCTGCTGGACGCAGTGGACGCAGTGGACGGGGTGGACACAGTGGACGGGTGGACGGGTGGACGGGGTGGACGCGGTGGACGGCCCCCGCGCGACGTTGCTGTCGTCAACGCCGGGGACGTAGCCTGTCTCGCCGAAATCGTCCGCATTTCCCGAACGACACCGCAGGTGTCGAATGTGAGTAGCAGGACGGTTATTGACTCCTGCATAAGTAAAGTCCTATCGGATGCGTAAGGAAAGGGGCGTGTGGGCCATGAGGGAGCGAAGGAGGTCATGCGTGCGTTGGAGCGAGCGGCCATGATGCCGCGTAGTTTGCACCAACGTGTCCAGGTCAAGGGGCGCGAAGTTGGCAAGGGGGTTCATTTTCAAGTAGCTCCAGACGTTCTCCACCGGATTGAGTTCCGGCGCGTAGGGCGGAAGTAAGTGAGGATGCAGCTGCAGGTGGCACGTGAAGAACTCCTGGGTGATTCTTGCGCGGTGGGCCTGCAGGCGGTCCCAGACCAAGACGGCCGGGCCGGCCAGTTGCTCGCTGAGCACACGAAGGAAACCGATCACGGCCTCCGCGTTGATGTTGGCGTTGGGGTGAAGACGGAAATAGAGCTGTACTGCGTCGCGCGTGGGCGGAACACAGAGCGCGGCGATCATCGACACTTTCTGGTGGGCTCGCGTGCGCTGCCGGAAAACCGGCGTTTCACCACAAGGGCTCCAAGACCGCCGCACCAAAGGCGCCATCAGTATGCCGCTCTCATCGATGAAAACGAGCCATGCCTTCAGGCGCGAGGCTTTTTTTTAATGCGCGGCCAGTGCGTCTTGACCCAGCCCTCAATGAAGTCCTCATCACGCTCCACCGCGCGACGGGCGGGCTTCTGGGGGCTCCAACCAAAGGAGTGAAGCAGACGCCCGACATGGTCCACGTGATACGACACGCCGAACCGCGCCTCAATGACTTGGGCTACCCGTGGACAGGTCCACAAGTCGGTGGGAAAGCCCGCCGCTCTGGCTCCCTTGAGCAAGATGGCATCGAGCTTCTTGCGCTCCTTGGCGTCAAGCTTGGTGGGGCGGCCCGCCGCGGGCTTCATGCTCAGGCCGCGCAAGCCTTGCGTGCGATAGGAGGCGTTCCACCGCCGGACACTTCGACGGTCCACTCCCAGCATATGGGCCACCTCCACGGGCTGATAGCCCTGCTTGAGCAAATCGATTGCCCGATTGCGGCGCCGTTCAAGTTCCTCGGGGCTACCAAGAGGTCGCATAGCCTATCACCTCCAAGAGAGATAATAGGACATTCTTTATGCAGGAGTCAATAGCTCGGAGATTAGCAGCGCGCTCCGAGCCAGTCCCGGCAGGGACGGCAGATAATAGCCCACCACTTCAGTGGTGGGAAGCCCGCATCCCTCAAACCACGAGTCCCGTAGGGACGGCAGACAATCGCACCGCCGAAAATCAAAACCGTTGTGCGGGTTGTGTCCCCCCGCGGCGGGCCTTCAGACCTCGATCCCTTCGATGCGCAGCAGCTCCAGTTTCCAGGCGAGCCCCGCCCCGAAGCCTCCGAGACCGTTCCGGGCCAGAATGCGGTGGCAGGGCACCACCAGCGGCACGGGATTGCGCCCCACGGCCTGGCCGACCGCGCGCGCTGCCCGGACACCATAGCCAAGCCGTTCCGACAGGCTGCCGTATGTCTCCGTCTGCCCCCACGGGATCTTCCGCAGCGCACGCCATACCCGTTCCTGAAACGCCGTACACGCGCCGAAATCCAGCGGGACATCGTCAAAGGACTCCCGCTCGCCCGAAAAGTACCGTTCGAGCGCCGCGGTCAGCGCCCGGACACGCTCGTGGTGCATCGGCGCGGGCGGTATATCGCCCGAATACACGCCGTGCTTTCCGCCCGGCAGCACCAGCGAACACAGACCGCGCACCGAGAACCGCCCGTATATCGGCCCCATAGCGTGGTCAAACCGGAATCCTGAGCCTGGCTCCTGTGGTTCCCGCATATTCCTTCGTCCTCCCGGTATGGAGTACTGCGCCCTTCCGGTCGATTATAGGAATCCCTCCGCCGCAAATGCACCTCCGGTTCGCCAGACCGGGAACATCCCCCCGTCTACCGAGTCCACCGGCACTCGCCGAGGGTCCGCGCTCTCCAGCGCCGGTCTCAGGAACCGGGTTCGATGCTCAACGACACGCTCCGGGCGGCCGAGGCGACCTCCACCGGCCACTCGGACACGATCCCCGTGAGCATGTCGCGAACCACCACCTTGTAGAATCCCGGGGCCTCGTCGAGCGCCAGCGGAAAGTAGGTGGCGCCCCGGCCCGCCTCGCACACAAGCGTCTTGTCGTAACAGGGCAGGGGGGGCCGGCCAAGCGGCCGCAGCTGAACGTGCACCAGATGGGTCCCCGGCGCCCGTTCCTCCGCACGTATCTCCACTGCGACATTCAGCCGCGTCCCGGGCCGCACGGTGTTGGGCGCCACCGCATGAACCTCCGTCACGCGGTAGGGAAGGGCCGAAAACAACGCCACCTCCCCCGCGGCCGCGCGCCAGGCAATGCGTCCCGGACGCCGCACCTCCAAGCCGGTCCACAGGTCGTACACACACGCGCTTTCCGGTATCGCAATGCGGTATTTTGCGCGGCCCGCCCGCGTTGGTGAGGTCAATGCCGCGAAGAGCTCCGCTTCGCCGAAACGGAACCGGAAACGTTCGCCGTCAAACGCCGTGTCCGAGTCAATGCGGAACGCCGGAGCGCATCCCGCACGGCCCAGCACGTCTTCCACCGCAGTGCGGATGTCGACCGCGGGCTCCTCGCCAAAAGAACGGTTCAATAGAAACGCCCGCGGACCGGTCTCGGAGCTCGCGCCCGCTTCGGACCCCTCCGCGGACGCAGGCTGCGCCTCCTGAGGCGTCCAGCCCGTGAACAGATCGCTCAGCGGCGGGTTCGTGCGCGGCCGCCCCAGCTCATCAAACACGCCGGGGGGCGTGTCGGCAAGCGCCACTCCGCCCGATTCCACAAACGCGCGAATCCGTTCGGCCTCGACATCGCTCAAGACGGCCACGTCCGGAAGAATGAGGCATTGGCAGCCTTCGAAGGCCTCCGGGCGGGACTCGGCCGACGCCGCAAGTTCGACCGGGAACCCCAGGACGCGGAGCAGTTCGAGCGCCGCTTCCACCGGCCGGGACGGCGCCTTTCGCGCGCCCCGGAGCCGTTCGCTGGCGCGGCTGTCGTACACCACGACCGTACGGTTCGCGGGCTCGGCCCGCAGGAACAGATCCGCGAATCCCGCTCTGACCGCGCTGGCCTGCGTTGCCAGTTCGGCGAATACGGGGTCAACCCCCGCAGCCTCCTCTACCACGCTTTCCGGCCCCGCCGCGAGGTTCCACCACAGCCCGCCCTGCCCGTTCAGCACGGCATGCCACGGCCACCAGCGCGCCTCTTCCGCGGACGCCGCCCCCGGCGCCTGGAGCACGGTCACCGAATCAGGCGCACGGAAAGCCCGGGCCCGGGCCATCGCCGCCTGGTCCGGCGGAAGCGCCAGAAAACCCGCCGCCGCGGCCGATTCGGACCACAGGGCCGATATCCCGTCCCCGGAGGGTGTCATCATGCTGAACCCCACCGGCGCATCGGGCTCCGCCGTCTCGACCGCTTCGCGGGCCAGGGCAAAAAGACGCAAAAACACCGTGTCCACATGGCGGCTGAAGCGCATCCAGGGTTCAAAAAACTCGTCACCGGCCGCCTTCTGGAGGCCGTCGAGCGTCAGTGCGTCCCACGTCGGAAAACGCGCCGCCCACGCCTCTCCCAGCGCGGCCGGTTCCCCGAATTCCGCCCACAGCCGGTCGCGGAACTCCTGCAGGACCGGCGGCGACGCCCACACCGCCTCGTACGTCTCCGTCAACCCGTTGCCTCCGCCCAGAACAAACGCGTCGGCCACCCCCAGCTGTACCTCGCGGACGTCGCGGGCCAGCGTTTCCAGAACCGGTGAAAGCGGCGCGCCCGCGGGCACGTCCCCTTCCCCGGCCAGCGTTTCGATGTCGCGCGGGGTCCAGTGGCGCGACAACAGAAACACGGGCGTCTGTCCAGTCTCGGGCACAAACCGCGCGGCATCCCTCGAGGCTTCCGCCGCCACATGCGTCACCCCCGCGCCGGCCAGCCGCTCGTTGAGCACGCGGAGACCGTACTCCTGGCTGCCGTGGTTGGCGACGGCCAGGCCAAACGGGTGCGCCGGTCCCGGCAGCCGCACGCCGAGCGGGATTCGTGTGCCGCCCGCGCCGGCCAGGCGGAATTCCGGCACGTCCCCCGGCCCGGCCGGGTGGGCGACCAGAAGGCACTCTACCGTGAGCCGGGAACTGATCAGGTCGGCCACTTCCAGGGCTGCCGCAAACGGCCTCCGGGCGCCGGGCGCGTCCTGGGTGCCGTAGGCGACCTTTCGGCCAAAGCCGTCCGTCCCGCGCAGCACCACGACGCAGCGTCTCAGACCGTCTTCGGTGCGTTGGGACGGCAGCAGTTCGAACGAAAACCGCACCGTGTCGTTGGGCAACACCACGTCGCGCCCCGCACGCAGATTGTTGAAATACGGGCGCGCGGCGATTGTCGCCGGAACGGAATGCCAGTCGATGACCTTCCCCCGGCGTTTCACCCACGCGTCCAGGTAGAAGTCCCCGGGAACCGCGGGCACGCCCAGCACATAAGTCCCTTCCCCCGGTTTCAGGAATTCCCCTTTCTGCAGAAACTCAGTGCGCCATTGCCGGCCGGGCTGGCGCAGTTGCGCCATCACCTCGCAGGTTTCTTCCGCCGGACTGTTCAGATACAGGCGGTACGAACGCAGGATCCGGGAATCCATCGCCGCCTGGTATTCGCGCATTTCGGCCTCGGTCATCCCCGGCGGCAATTCCCCGAAGCCGATGTCCCGCTCCGCTTCCTCCTGAATGCGGTCAATCCACAGCGACGGTTCGCGGTGCGCCGCCCACAAAACCGCCTTCGCGACCAGCGACCAGTACGTTTCGTAATGGGCCCATTCCGCAAGATCCGGCTGCGAGAGTTCGGGCAGCAACGCGTGGTACGCCGGGCCGCGGCCGGGATAGTTCAACTGCACGACCCGCCCGTTCCCATAGGTGCCTGCCTGCACAAAGTCGAGCCCGCCCTGCCACTCCGGCGTCATCGACGCCGCGATCCCCCGCGTGATCGGCAAGGCCGATTCGACCGGCGCCAGTTCCCCCAGAAATTCCTGGAACCACGCCGGATTCCCACGGCCGTGGTGGTTGGCGAGAAGCAGCCCCGTCCCCTCGCGAACCTTCTCCCGAATCCGTTCGAACGCGTCCTGTGGAATTGCCGCAAGATCAAGGTTGGCGACCACAATCAAATCCAGCGGGTCCTCCAGCGCCCGCAGCAGGTTTTCATAGGGCGCCCCGTCCTCGCCGGCCCCGGACCCCGCGTCGATCGGAATCACCTCAGACGCCATGTCCACGCGCAACGCCAGCTCCCGCGCATCGCGCACCGCACCGCGGGGCAGCACCACGAGCGCCCGCGGCGCCCCGCCGTAGAGCGGACTTGCCCAGCGAACCGTCGTGGACCGTTCCAGCCCGGCGATTGCCGCCATGTCCACGGGCGGCCGGAGCGACGCCACCGTCCCGCATCCCCCGGCCAATACAGCCAGGGCCGTCCAACACATGGCATTCGCCACGGTGTGCAATCGTGTTCTCATGGCCGCACAGTGTATCAGACCCGGCCGAGCGGGGACACCGGAAGCGCCCGGCCGGGGCGTGCCGTGCGCCAGCATGGCATCAGAATCAGCATGCCGGACTGGCATCCAGCCGTCCCAGCGGGTATGCTCTCCGAAAACCAAGGATTTGCGGTCCAGCAACCGCACAACCGGGAGGATGTCAGGGTGCGCCGATTGCCGATTCTCACCATTGCCTGGATGTCGATATGTTTGGCCGTATGGGCCGATACCACCGCGAGCCCTCCCGCGGCGGCGCCCGAAACCTTTACGTTGTGGCAATTGCCGAATCAGACGTCCGTGCAGATGATGTCCTACGTGGTGCAAACGCCGAAGGGTTCCCTGCTCGTCATCGACGGCGGCAATGCCGGCGACGCCCCCTGCCTGCGGGAGTTCATCCTGAATCACGGCGGCAACGTGACCGCCTGGATCATCACCCACGTCCATTCGGACCATGTCAACGCCCTCACCGAAATCCTCAAGGATCCGGGCGCAATCACCATCGGCACGCTCTATGGCTCCATACCCGGGCGCGAATGGGTCGCGGCCCATGCCGGGGAGGTCGAGCAGACCGAATACGACGCGTTCATGGCCGCGCTTGCGCAGTCCGGCCGCCAGGTCTCAGAGTTGTCCATCGGACAACGTCTGACGTTCGATTCGGTGAATATCCTGGTTCTCGGGATCAAAAACCCTGAAATCACCGCCAATCCCATTAACAATTCGAGTATCGCATTCCGGCTGTGGGACGCGACCAAATCGGTGCTGTTTACGGGCGATCTCGGACCCGAGGGGGGCGAGAAACTCCTGAACAGCGACCAGGCCCGTCACCTGCCCGCGGACTACGTGCAGATGGCGCACCACGGCCAGAAGGGCGTGTCCGAGGCCTTCTACGCCGCCGTGAATCCGTCCTTCTGCCTTTGGCCCACGCCCAAATGGCTCTGGGACAACGACAACGGCGGAGGCCCCGGGTCCGGCCCCTGGAAAACCCTCGAAGTCCGCGCGTGGATGGACAAGCTCGCCATCAAACGCCACTACTGCATGCACGAAGGGCTTCACGAAATCCGTTAGCGCGAGCACGGCGACCGGCAATCGCCGGCCGCCAGCGCGGTAACCTCACCCGCCTGGCGTCGCGGCGGCTTTGTGCGACACAAAACGCCGCCGGGATTCAGGGGACGCCCTCGTCTTTCCGCAGATACGGCTTCATGAACCTGCGGACCAGGCGGATACTCCATTTCCGCGGCAACACGCGCGCCAGGAGGGCCGGGCCCACATACGCCCACGGACCCACGCGCGATTTGCGCCCAAGGTACCGCAACGCCAGTCCGGCCACGTCTTCGGGCCGGTCCGCCCACGCCGTGATCCGCTTCGCACGCGCCTCCGACATGCCGTCCGCGACAAAAAACTCCGTGCGCGTGGTCGACGGACACAAGGCGAGCACATCAATGCCCGACGTTTCGTATTCGCCGAACAGGCTTTCTGCGAGAGCAACATCAAACGCCTTGGTCGCCCCGTATACCGATTGATACGGCGAAGGGATGACCCCCAGCACCGATCCCACCAGGATGATGCCGCCGTTCCTTCGTTTTACCATCCCCGGCACAAGCAGGCGGGTGAGAAGCGCGGGGGTGAGACAGTTCAGGGTGATCATGTCCGCCATGCGCGCGGGCTCGCTGTCTTCGAACCGCCACGCATACCCGAACCCGGCGTTGTTGACCAGCAACCCGACCTCGAGATCCCCCACGGCGTCCGCCACGCGCTGCGCCGATGCCGGGTCAGCCAGATCTTCTTTCACGCAGCGGCACTCGACCCCGTGCCTCGATTGCAGCTCGCCCGCCAGCTCCTGGAGCCGGTCCAGACGCCGCGCGACGAGTACGCAGTTCAGGCCCTGCGCCGCAATGGCCTCCGCGAACGCCTTCCCGATGCCCGCCGACGCGCCGGTAATCAGCGCCCATTCCCCGTAGCGTTTCAGATCGTTCATACGGTACGCCTCTCCCCTGCTTGCCGCGCGGATGCGACTCAGCGGCCGGTGTTGCCCCGTATGATAGCGGCCAATGTCCTGTCGCTCCAAATATACCGGCCAGAACCCGGCGCCGCACGGACGGCGCCCCCGGAATGCTCCGAACGGGGTCGAACAATCCCCCGCATTTGGGGTAAAATGAAACTTGTTGGCACGCGATGCGTTCGCAGGAGGTGCGTCATGCACACACATTGGCCGCGGGGCATTGTGACCGCGCTCGCGCTGGCAGCGTTGGCTCTCGCCGGAGCCGGCTGTTACTACGATGAACACGACGACAGCGGAACCCGCATTTCCATCCACGTCAACCTGTTGCCGGACGATGGCCAGGCCGGCGGCGTAACAATCCGCTTCGGAACCGACCTGTAGCCCCGGCGCCTGCGTCCATTACGCCGTGGCACGCCCCCGCCCGGCCGTGCGCTTCGGGCGGCCGTCCCGTATACTGATCGCTCGGAACGTAGTCGGGGAATCGCGGACGGGCGGGCCGCCGCGGCCAAATCACAAACGGAAGGGGCGCATGATTCTGAGACTGGTCAGCTTTTTCGGCCTGCTCGTGATGCTCCTGTTGGCATGGACGCTCTCCGAACGGCGGCGCGAGGTCCCCTGGCGCCTGGTGTTCTGGGGCACGGGGCTGCAGTTCGCGATCGGGGCGATCATGCTGCCTACGCGAGTGAAGGGCGTCGCGTTTGCCGGGACCGCCAAATTGACCGATGTCCTGACGGCCGCGTCCCTCGAAGGGGCGGGCTTCGTCTTCGGCGACCTGGCGAAAAACCCGTCGTACGGCGCGCTGGTGGCGTTCCAGGTCCTGCCCGTGATCATTTTCGTGTCGGCGCTTTCGGGAATCCTGTACCATTTTCACGTCATTCAGGCGGTGGTACGCGCCGTGTCGTGGATTATGCGCCGCACCCTCAAGACATCCGGCGCGGAAACCCTCGGCGCGGCCCTGCTGATTCTCCTGGGCATCGAGTCCATGACCGCCATCCGGCACTACATCAAAGACATGACCCGCTCGGAACTCTGCACCGTCATGACCGCCTTCATGGCCACAATCGCCGGCAGCGTGATGGTGGTGTACGCGGGATTCGGCGCGGAACCGGGACACCTTCTGACCGCGTCCCTTATGAGCGCGCCCGCGGCCATCGTGGTCTCGAAAATCATGGTGCCGGAGCGTGACCAACCCGCGACCGCGGGGGTTTTGCGCGTGACGCTACCCGCCGAAAGCCGGAATTTCGTGGATGCGGCGGCCCAGGGCGCGTCGCAGGGCCTCTCCCTCGCGCTCAACGTAGGAGCCATGCTTATCGCGTTTCTGGGCCTGGTCTACGTGGCCGACCTGCTCTTTGGCGCGGTTACGGGATACACGTTCAAGGAGGCCGTAGGCTGGTTCTTTCGCCCCTTTGCCCTGGCCATGGGCGCCCCGCCCGCCGACGCCGCCGCACTCGGACAGTTGCTGGGAACAAAGACCGTCCTGAATGAGTTCCTTGCCTATGCGGACCTCCAGCATGCCGAAAACCTGAGCGACCGCGGCCGCATGATTGCCACGTACGCCCTCTGCGGGTTCGCGAATCCCGGCAGCCTCGGCATCCTGATCGCCGGCATGACCAGCATCGCCCCGGATCGCCGGAAAGACATTGTGCAACTCGGGTTTCGCGCCTTTGCGGGCGGCACCCTGGCCTGTTTCATGACCGCGTGCGTCGCAGGAGTACTCATTTATGCCTGATACCGCCATCCCGTGTGTATTGACCATCGCCGGAAGCGACAGCGGCGGCGGCGCCGGCATCCAGGCCGACCTGAAAACCTTCACCGCGTTGCGCGTCTTCGGCATGGCCGCCATCACCTCGGTGACCGCCCAGAATACCGTCGGCGTCACCGGCGTGCACGATCTGCCGCCCGAGTTTGTCGCCGAACAGATCGACGACGTGGCCCGCGACATCGGCGTCGACGCAGCCAAGACCGGCATGCTGTCCAGCGCCGCGATCGTTGAGGCCGTGGCGGACAGCGTCGCGCGCAACAGCATCACCCGGCTCGTGGTGGACCCCGTGATGGTGGCCAAGAGCGGCGACCCCCTGCTGCAGGAATCGGCGCGGCAGGCCATGCGCAAACGGATTCTTCCCCTGGCCTGGCTGGTCACGCCGAACGTGCCCGAGGCCGAAGTACTGGCCGGCGTGCGCATCACCGGCCCCCAACAGGTCGAGCAGGCCGCCCGGAACATCCACCGCCTCGGCGCACGGTATGTGCTGCTCAAAGGCGGCCACATGGAAGGAGAGAACGCCGTCGATTACCTGTACGACGGCCAGACCATCCAGACCTTCTCCGCCCCCCGCATCGCCACCCGGAATACCCATGGAACCGGATGCACTTATTCGGCGGCCATTGCGGCCTATCTGGCACGGGGCTGCGCGATCGGCGAGGCCGTGCAGCGCGCGAAAGCGTATCTCACCGGCGCCATTCAACACAGTTTCCCGCTCGGCGCGGGCCACGGCCCCCTCAACCATTTCTGGCGCACGGACGCGTAGATCCGCCGAACACGGGAACAGAACGCCGCGCCGGAGCAACGCGCGAAGGTCAGGGATTCTCCGACACGAGCGGCGGGCGTTCGGGAAGCCCCGCGGCCGCCACGCGGAACGCCAGGCGCAACAGACGGTTGCTCCACCCCAGCAGCGTGGTCAGGTACACCGTCGCGTGAACGCTCCGCCGGGAGATCTTCACCTCGGCCCCCGACGTAAAATCCCGCTGCCGGTTGATCTTCCGAAGCGTCAACACCGCCATGCCGATCGCCCACAGGCAGAAGTTGCGGATGCCCCGCTCGGATTTCGGGATCAACAGCGTGTAGTCGAGCGCCACTTCAAGATGCCGCCGCGCCACCCCGATAAGCTGGCCCAGCGCCGCCTGAAACGCCGGATCGCCCGGCGCCTCTTCCAGGCGGTCCAGATCAAACCCCGCCCGCTCGAACGTCACCTGCGGGAGCCAGCACACGCGCCGCTTCTTGTCGTCCCAGATGTCCTTGAGGATGTTCGTCATCTGAAGCCCCTGGCCAAACGAAACGGCCCGGCGCTCCAGCTGGTCTTTGCGCGCCGCGATCTCTTCGGAATGGGCGCAAAACAACTGCGTCAGCATCTCGCCCACCACGCCGGCGACATGGTAACAGTAGGCGTCGAGGTGCGCCTCATCGCGCAGGCCGCCGGTGAACTGGCCCTCCTGAAACGCCTCCATGCCGTCCGACATGATCCGGATGCACCGCCGCAACGCGCTCTGATCGTCTTCCCGGAAACTGTGCGTGACGCACAACACGCGCGCGGCATTCCGTACCAGATCCCGCTCGGCTTCGAGCGTGCTGCCCAGAAGTCTCGGGGCCAGGTCCTGCCCGAATTCCGCCCCCGAGCCCCGGCCCTCAACCACCGCCACAAACCGATCGTAATACGCGCGCTTTTCCGCGATGGTCAGGCTGTCGGAATCCTCGATGGTGTCCGCGATCCGGCACAGGAGATACGCGTTGCCCACCACCGTGCGCAGGGCGGGCGGCAATTGCGGAATCGTCAGCGCAAACGTCCTCGACACCCCCTGCAGGATGGCCTCCTGGTAGGCAACAGCATCCGCGAGCGCTGCCGCGTTCGCGGCATCTGTATCTACACTATTCACCGCTTGTCATGATCCCTGCAGCGTACGCCGCCGCGTCAGCACCGGCGCCCGCCCGGTGCTCACCCCCACCGCACGCCGTGGGCGCGTTCGGACAGCCACTGGCATTGCACGGCCAGCCGCTCCATCCAGGACTGGGCCGAATACCCCGCAACGACGCCCTTGGACTGAAGCGCCTGGTACGACACCGTCGCCACGTGTTTCACACCGACCGCGTAATACAGGGCCACCTGCTCGTACGGCGACAGGTTGCGGTGCTTCTGGTAGTGGGTGAGCATGATGTCGGTCCGCTTGCTCAAGCGTTCCGGTTTCATCGTCGTGCGGACGCACAAGTTCGAGATGCCGTACGCCAGGTCTTCGAGAAAACAGCCGTCGCCCGCGAATTCCAGATCCACGATGGCTCGCAGGCGGCCTTCCTTGAAAATGAGGTTGCCCCCGTGCCAATCGCCGTGGATCAGCCCGGTTTCAAAGCGGTTGCGGGCCTCGAAACTCAGTTCCTGGGAGGCATCGCGCAGAAACAGGGCGATCTGGTTGCACTCGTCCATCACCTTCTGTTCGTTGCCGCTCTCCTTGGCCATCTCGAAGAACTGGGCAAACAGCGTGCGCGGCACTTCGCTGAACCGCCACATCCGAACGTCCCGCTCGGGCCGGGGGAAATCGCGGCAGACGTCGTGCATCTGCCCCAGCGCATGGGCCGAGATCGCCAGGGTTTCGCTGGTCACCTCCATGGGGGTCCCATCGACGAATTCCTGGAGTTCCAGGGCCCAGTCGTCGCCTTCCACGATCTTCTTGCCGTTTTTTGCGGGGAGGATCCGCGCCACCGGCAGCGCATTTTCGTCCAGATGCTGGGACAGCCGGTGTTGAAACCGGAGCGCATCCAGCACATACGGGTCGCGCCTGTAGGTCTTGATGAGGAACTTCCCCGCGCCCGTCACCACCACGAGTTTGCGGTGCCGCCGCTGGTGCGCCATGGGTACCGGCACCGGCAAGTCGACAAACCCCACGTCGTAGAACTCCCGGATGACGCGGGCCAGCGCCTCCCGCCCCTGCAGGTTCGGCTGTTGTTTCTCTATCTGATCGGATGTCGTCACGGAAGCGCAATGACCTTTTCGGATGGGACGTTTTTCAGAAGATCCTCCTTCTTGAAGTACGTCTCCTTGAATTTCAGCGGACCGTACAGCTCGCGGCCCTGATCCATGTAATGCGGCGAAGCGGGATCGTTGCTGTTGCCCCACGGCACCACGCTGAACGACTTGACGCCGTCCGAATGCATGAACATGAGCATCATGGCCACCGACCCCTTCCGCGCGATGAACTTGCCGGGCATCTCCTTGCTTTCCGCATAGCCCACGTCGCGCAGGGTTTCGGTCTTGTTGCTCTTGTTGGGGCCGCCGCCGAAATCGACGCCGCCGCACCCCACAAAGGTGTCGCCCCGGCCCAGCACGTGAATGTCGCCCCACATCACATCAATGGCGCCGTACGTGGCCTTCATGTCCGTCACGGTCGCTTTCAACAGGTCCGCCAGCTTGACCAGGTCCGCCGGCGGCAGTTCCTCGCCCTTGGCGATCGCCTCGACATTCACCGCGCCCTCGCAGCGGAGCCGCCAGAATTTCATGATGGGCGCGCCCTTGCTTTCGGGACGGTAATTGCCGTCCCACGCCAGCAGGGCATCCACCGCGGCCTTGTAATCCGCGTCCGTCAGATACTCCTGGCCCGCGGCGTCCACCGCCGCTTTAAGCGCCTTCTGCCACGGTTCCGCGAGAAGGTCGTACACGTTCATCGCGATCGCGATGGCTTCCTCCTCCGTCACCGAGTCGTCCGCGCCCAGGAGCTGCAGGGCCCGCATCCCGCGCGGATTCATCGAGTCCCACGACACATTGAAGACGTAATAGGGGTATTTGTCGGGCGTCATGGGCGAATCCGGAAACATCATCGCGGGACTGATGTTGCAGTTCTGCATGTAGCCGCACGCGGGATTCTTCACCTGCACCAGATCGGCGATGTCGGTGATGCCCAGCCATTTCGTGGCCGACGTGTGCCCGGGCACCGGCGCGGACCAGTCATACCCCTCGGGCCGGATCGGCGTGCGGCCCGTCCGCACATACTGAATGGCGCCCCGGGTGTCCGCAAAAATCAGGTTCTGTTCCATGAACTCGTTCATGGCCAGCGCCTCGTAAAACTCCTCGCAACTGTTCGCCGTCGACATCCGGTACATCTGTTCCAGGAGCCCCTCGGAGGTCATGTACGGCGTCGCCCCCGCATACCCGACCCCATTCTTCGGTTCGTCTACATAGGGCCCCCATTCCGTATAGACGGCCGCGCGCTGAAACCGCTCGCCGTCCTTCACGTCGAACTCGATCATGCGCAGTTCGGCGTCTTTCCAGACCCCGTCGAGTTCGTATTGCAGCGGATTCTCCGGGTTGATCTTCAATTCGTAGACGTCCGACGTGTCGGGTCCGCCCGTGGTGCAGGCCCAGCCTACGTTGGCGGTGTGGCCGAGCCCCATCATCGGCGCGCCCACGATAAAGTGCCCGTTGACATCGATCTCCTCGGCCTTCACCCGCGCTTCATAAAACACCTGGATCCCGCGCCACGTCAGGTGCGGGTCGGTCAGGAGAATGGCGCACTGGTCGGCGGACCGGGCCGGCGCGATCGCCCAGCCGTTCGAACCCCGGCCCGGGTCTTCCTTGCGGTTCTTGAGATCGTCCTGAATCGTCCCGAGCGGCCATTGCAGAATCATGGTGCGCCCGATGGCAATGCAATGCCACGGCTCGAGTTCAAACGCATATTCCGGCACGCGCTCCGGGTGGTCCGCCACATAGGCGTTGACGCCCGCCGAAAACGCATCGCAGATCAGGCGAATGCGTTCCGGCCCCGCCTCGTACGCGCGCTGCGACACTTCCGCATTCTGAAACACCCGGAGCATGTAATCGAGCTCGATATGCTCCTTGCCAAAAACCTCCGACATCCGCCCCAGGGCCGCGCGGGCATTCTGGAAAATGTCCTCGAGCCGGTCTTCCGCCTGGGCGTACCCGAAGGCGTACATGGCCGCCTCGAGCGAATCCGAGTAGATGTGCGGCACGCCCCATTTCGTCCGGTATACGGTGGCCTGTGCGGCAGCCGGCGCTTCGGTGGGCGCCGGCTCGGGTGCGGGAGCAGCCGGCGCGGCGACTTCCGCGGGCGGCGTGGCCGTCTCCGGCAGGCGTTCCGGCGGCGCTTGAGTCACAGGTTGCTGTTGTTCACGGCAACCGGCCGCAATGACTGCCACGAGCGCCAGAACCAGCCCCAGTCGCCAAAGCGTCGTTCTCATCGTCCATCCTCCCGTCCGTTCGCCTCGTTGCTCACCCCATGAACCGGAGACAAACGCCCCGCACATCCATGGTCCGTTCAGGTGCCGCGCGCCCTGTCCAGGCAGGCCCGCAGGTACCGGATATCCTCCTCCGCCGCGACATGGGGATCGCCCTCGCCGCAGTATTCCACACACACGGATTCATCATACCCAAGGTCGACGAGTTGCTGAACGTATGTGTTCAGGTCGATGTGGCCATCGGCCAATTTGACGCTGTAGTTGTACTGGCCGGCGTGCAGACAGCAGTTCTTGAAATGGAAATAGCCGATGCGCCCCCTCAGGCGTTCCAGCGCGCCGGCTTCGTGTTCCGCCGTGCTCGTGCTGAACATGTTGCCGGGATCGGGATTGGCCATCACGTTGTCGCAGCCGATCTTGTCGAGCAGTTTCACGGTCGACGCAACCGTGTCATGGAGCATGTTCATATGGATCTCGAACACGATCCGCACGCCGCGCCGGCCCGCAAACGGACCCAGATGCCGGAAGGCCTCCGCGGCCCGGTCGTAATGCGCTTCCGTCGCCAGCGCCGATCCGTTCCGGCCGTAATCGGCGGCGTCCACGCTCAGCGAGCCCACGCCGCCGTTGATCAGCGCAACGCCGTGGCGGCCGCACGCGTCGATCAGCGTCTCGGCCGCCGCAACCGACTGCTCCACCGCCGCCGGGTCTTCATGGATGAAATCCCCGCCGAAATCCACGCACGCGATGGGCACCCCATACGCTCGTCCCACGTCCATGCACCGCGGCAGCTCCGCGTCAATGCTCTCACGGTCGAAGTGGCACGGTTGCAGTTCGATGCCCTCCCACCCGAACTGCCGCGCCGCCCGGAACGCCGCATCGAGCGGGTACGTCCGGAACGTGTAACTGTGCATCACGATCTTCACCAGCTGCCACTCCCGCGCTCGCGCGTGCTCTCCGCCGGCCGGTGCAGGCAATGCCGTCCGCGCTCTCGCGACGCCATAGCCCCCCCCGGGGCCCCCCCCAGAAACCACGGTATTCGGTTTCCAGACGGTTCCCTCCGGCCGGGCGCGTGCGCCGTCATACTACCGTTTGCATGACGGTACGTCAAAGTCCCCGCGGCGTGTCTCCCGCGCCCGCCCCTGTGCTATGCTGTTTTCCATGCCGCACATACACCACTTTTACGTTGAGCCGGACGCCGTCCAGGGCACTGCCGCAATCGTGACGGGTCCCGAGGCCCATCACGCGCTGCATGTGGTGCGCGTGCGGCGGGGCGACCCCGTGTGCCTCTTTGACGGCCTCGGGCGCGAGCTCCTGGGCCGTATTCTTGACGCCTCCCGCCACGACGTGACGGTCGAGATCGCCGAAGAGCGCAACATTCAGCCCGAGCCGCGCGCCCTGACCCTGTTGCAGGCGTCGCTCCACCGCGACAAGTCCACCGAGGAGCTCATCCGCCGGTGCACCGAAGTTGGGGTCCGCCGCTTCGTGTTTTACCCCGCCGAACGCTCCGAGCACCCCCCTCGACTCACTGAAAAATGGCGCCGGTGGGCCATCGAATCGTGCAAACAGTGCGGGCGACTCTGGCTGCCCGAGTTTTCAATCGCGCCCGGATTGGAAAGCGCGCTCACATGCCCGTGGTCGGCGCTGATCATCGCCACCGCCGACGAGCCGCCCGTGCCGCTGCGCACGACGGTCCACGGGGACAACGTGGCCCTTGCCGTCGGCCCCGAAGGCGACTTCACGCCCGATGAACGCGCCCTCGCACTGGCCTGCCACGCGCGCCCCATTTCGCTCGGCCCCGCCGTCTTCCGCGCTGAAGTGGCCGCCACCATCGCCGCCGCCCTCATCCGCTACGAACTCGGCGCCCTCGGCCCCTGACCTGTCGCGGCATCGCGGTTTTGCGCGATTTGCGCCACCCCGTCCACCGGGTTTATCTCCTCCCCCCTTGCCGGATTCACAGGACTCAGTTGTACCCGCGGCGCGGCTTGCGGTACTGTCTAGGGCGAGTTGAAGAAAGGAGAGCACGGATGCCCGAAGAAACCATTTTTGGAAAGATCCTGAGCGGGGAAATTCCCTCGCAGGAAGTCTACTCCGACGCGGAATTCTACGCGTTTCGCGATGTGAATCCGGCGGCGCCCACCCACATCCTGATAGTTCCGCGCAAACCCATTCCCAGGGTGACGGACCTCACGGAGGCCGACGCCGCCCTGGCCGGACGGATGCTTTTGGCCGCCAACAAGATCGCCCGGCAGGAAGGCCTCACGGAAAAGGGCTTCCGCTACGTCATCAACTGCGGCGAATGGGGCGGTCAGACGGTCTTCCACCTCCACCTGCACATCCTGGGCGGGCGTGCCATGGCCTGGCCGCCCGGATGAACGGAGACGCGCCCATGCGCATCGACGCCCACACCCGCCTCTGCGCGGTCATCGGCAACCCGGTCGAACATTCCCTGTCGCCGGCGCTCCACAACGCCGCGTTCCAGGCCGCGGGCCTGAACTATGTCTACACGGCGTTCCGCGTTGAGGATGTCCCCGCATGCCTCGCGGGCATGCGGGCGATGCACGGCTTCCGCGGCATGAGCGTCACCATCCCGCACAAGATGGCCGTCATGCCCCATCTGGACAACATCGACCCGATGGCGCGCCGCGTGGGCAGCGTCAACACCATCACCAACAACGCCGGCCGCCTGGCGGGCACCACCACCGACGGCCCGGGCGCCTTGCGCGCGTTCGAGGAGGCCGGCGTCTCGCTCGACGGGAAACGCGTGCTTTTTATCGGCGCGGGCGGGGCGGTGCGCGCCGTGGCGTTCGCGGTGGCTGAACTGACCCGCGCGGAATCCATCACGGTGCTCGGACGCACCCCCGAACGCGTCAGGGCCATCGCCGAAGATGTCGCCGCGAACACCGCCAGACCCGTGGCGGCCGCCGACCTCGCCACGGGCCTCGCCGACGCCATCGCCGGAAACGACATCCTGATTCAGGGCACGCCCATCGGCATGCACCCCAACCCCGGCCAGTCGCCCGTGCCCCGGCAATGGCTCCAGCCCCGCCACGTCTGCTTCGATATGGTTTACCGGCCCAACAAGACCCGGTTCATCCTCGACGCCGAAGCCGCCGGCTGCACCACCATCCTCGGCATCGAAATGCTCCTCAACCAGGCCGCCCTGCAGTTCGAGCTGTGGACCGGCGTCCCCGCCCCCCTCGCCGCCATGCGCGCCGCCGCCCTCGACGCCCTCGGCGAATGCCCCTGACGGCCTTGCCCCGCCCGCCGCCCGTGGGGCATGCTCATGCCAGCACGTTCACCCGGCGCGCGGCCCGGCGGGTTGCCGCAGCAGCAGAAGGATACACGGCAATGAGATTCCTCCGAAGCCAGCGCATCACCTCGCCTGTCCTCGCCGTTCTAATCTTCGCGGCCGGCGCCGCGAATGCGGAGTTTCCGCCTTTGCCCGAAGGGGCGTTCAGCATCGTCGCCCTGCCCGACACCCAGGCCTATTCCGCGGGCGCGCCGGAAATCTTCGCCGCCGAAATGCAGTGGATTCTCGACAACATCGACCGCCAGAACATCGTCTTTGTCACCCATCTCGGCGACATCGTCGACCGCAACGCCGCCCCAGAACAGTGGGCCGTGGCCCGGCAAAGCCTCGCGATGTTGCACGGCAAGATCCCGTACGGCCTCGGCGTCGGCAACCACGACATGCAAACCGGCGCCGGAGACAGCAGCAATTTCCAGGCGGCATTCCCTGCTGCGCACTTCGCGGACTTCGACTGGTACGGCGGCCACTATCGCAACAACGCCAACAGCTGGCAGACCTTCTCCGCCGGGGGCATGGAGTTTCTCATCGTCCATCTCGAGTGCAACGCGCCCGACGATGTGCTCGCCTGGGCCGATGAGGTAATCACCGCGCACCCGGACCACCGCCTCATCATCACCACGCATATGTACCTGGGTCCGCGCGAAAAACCTGTCGAAAACAGCGATTACATGAATGCCCCCAAGGGCCGCATGACCTGGAAGAAATGCCACGGCGAAGCCGGAAACAGCCCCCAGCAGATGTGGGACAAATGTTTCTCCCGCCACCCGAACCTGTTCATGGTCCTCGCGGGCGACCAGAGCCGCACCCAGTCGTACTACCAGACCACCGCCGGCGCGCACGGCAACACCGTCCACGAACTCATGTCCGATTACCGCGAGGGCTACTTCCGCGTGTACCGGTTTGCGCCTGCCGAGGACCGCGTCGACGTGTTCACCTACAGCCCCGTCCTGAAGAAGCTCTGCGACGGCACCGCACTCGTCCCCGGCCCCGGCCGCCACCAGTTTTCGTTCGTCTGCGCCATGGAACCCGCCCTGGCCGAAGCCGCCGCGGACAAGTAACACTCGGCTTGCCGCCAGGTTGGAAGCGCAGGACGGGGCCGCCGGCGCGCCCCCCCGTTGACTGCACCGCCCCGTCCGCTATGGCCACACCCCGTCCACCCGGCGGCAGCCCCTGTGCCGTGTGCACAAAAAACCGGCCCCCGCGGAAACATGCCCGCGGGGGCCGGAGTCTGTCATAACCGGTTATCCGGCCATGAGACGCGCATTAGAACTGAATGCGGGTCTCCAGGTACAGATAATCAGCGTCGTCGTCGCTCGTGCCGCCGGTGAAGCCCAGGCCGTTCAGCAGAACGTACTGGCCGTCGGTAGCGCCGTCGTCAACAAACAGGTGCGCCCAACCAGCTTCGAAAACCAGGTCTTCGCTGTAGTGGTAGGTCGCCGTCAGACCGGTCTCGATACCCAGGTCGCTGTCGTTCTCCATCGTCCAGAAGCTGAAGAACGGAGCGATCGGGATCCGCCAGCCGCCCAGCGTGATGTGCGCCGGCGCGTCGAACTCTTCGAGCGCCTGGAAGTACGTCACGACAAGGGCAAGCTCGATGCTCTCGGTCGGCATGGCCTGCACGCCACCGCGCACCAGCCACACGTTCGAGAGATCGGTCCCATCCAGGAACTGGCTGTATTCCCAGTTCGAGAACAGGCGGTTGAAGCTCACACTGGCTTCCGGATCGCTGAACGGGCTAATCCATTCCCACCAGCTGATGTCGCGGTTGTCTTCGCCGTCGAAGTACGCACCGCCGACCCAGACGCGCGGCTGCCACGCCATGTCAAACGTGTAACCGACTTCGAGGTTGGCAGCCCACGCGCTGAAATCAGCGCCGTCATCACCGTAAATGTACGGACGGAACAGGAAACCGACCGAGTCGGCGTCGCCAAACTGATAGGCAAACTCGGCTTCGAAATCAAACGCGCCAATGGTGCCAGCTCCGCGGAGGCCAACGGTGTGCAGATTGGTCGGATCGTAGTCATCGATCCCGAAGATGTCTTCCCACCACTCACCAAACCAGGTGAGGTCGGTGTCGCCCCTCAGGCGCTGGGCATCGCGCAGCCACAGCCAGTAAGCATCGATCACGATGTCTTCCAGGCCCAGGTAGCTGCCGTACACGCCATACAGCCATACATCTTCGTCTTCTTCAAACGCACCGCCTTCGGCCAGCTCCGCCATGAACGCGTCCACCGAGAACATGTCGGTGGCGTACGTCAGGCGAACCGCGTCGAAGGAAAGACCGGTGAAGCCCGAGGAAGTGTCATTCACACCAACCAGCCATTCGCTGCCGAAGCTGAGCTCCTGGCGGCCAACACGAAGCCGAAGCGGCAGTCCGAACATCTCGTTCGCCTCGATGTAGGACTGGTAGATTTCGACGTCGTCTGCAGTCGCCGCACGGAAGTCCGCACCGGTGACATAGTCAGAACGAAAATCCTCGCCCCAGATGTCGTAGGAGTCGATCTCGATGAACGCGCCGACTTCATTCGAGAAGTCCGCTTTCACGTTCAGGCGAGTGCGATGCTCGACATAACCGAGCGAGTTCTCTTTGTCATCCCAGCCGATCAAGCCAACAACGCCGGGCGCATTGTAGTTCAGCCCGGTGCCGATCGAGCGGCCGCTGAGAAGACCAGCCGGCCACTGCAGGCTCGAACGGTTGATGTTCGTCGGGGTATTCATGTAGTAGTTGCCCCGAATGCGAACCTGACCACCAACAATCACATTCTGCAGTTCGGCGAGCGCCGGCGTTGCCGCAAGCACTACCACCGCTGCAAGTACAAGAAACATGCTTTTACGCATCGTGCGTGTTCTCCCTAAGATGTATACATACCAGCCCCCGCGAAGGTTTCATGATTCCCCGCGTGGGTCCTGACGTTTCTCCCTGAATCTATCGAACACATCGATGCTTGACGGCCTCGGAGCAGTCTCTTGGACTTCTGCATCCCTCCTTTCGGCTCCAAAGTGAGGTCATCAATGATGGTTTTGTCATTCCACCAACGACATCTGCTTAGGGAACGGCCCGTTGTACCATACGACGATGGCCCTCTGCAACCGTATCTCCCCAGTAATCGTTGACAAGTTTAGCACACTTGCCACCCTACGTCAACTACTCATATTGACATTTTTCGCGTCCGTTTTATTCATTTTTTTGCCGGTTCTTGCTCCTTCCGGATCGGGTGCCGCCATTCCCCGATGCAAAGCGCCGGAATGCGCGTTTTATTGCAATATCTCGCGGTATATACGGTGCATGCCGCCCCTGCCGGTGCGCGAACACCGACGGGCCTCCATTTTCCACGCCGGACCATGCCGCTCCGCCATCATTAATACTAGACACATTCACCCCGACAGCGGAAGGCATCTCCAGCCGCGTCCGGCCCCCTGCCTCGCGGACGGCGCCCGGCTGAACCGCTTCTCTGCGCGGCCGGCTTGTGATGTGGGGGGCCGGCCTGCTCTAATAGTCTCCGACAGCCAGGGGGAGTCTTCGTTGGCCACGAACCGCATTCCGCACATTGTCCTTGCCGCGGCGCTGGCGCTGCCCGCCATCCTCGCGGGTTGCGCGCGCAGCACATCCTTCCCCAGCCAGCCGCTGGTGCTGCTCTGTCCGTGGTCGGCGGGCGGCGGCACGGACCGCGTCGCACGGCACGTGGCCGCGCTGCTCGAACGCGAACTGGCCGTGCCGGTGAATGTCGTCAACGCCACCGGCGGCGCCGGGGTGACGGGACACACCCGCGGCGCCCTCGCCCGTCCCAACGGCTACACGTTCACGCTCGTGACCGCCGAGCTCAATATGCTCCACTGGCGCGGCCTCACCAACATCTCCCACGACGGCTACGATCCCCTCATGCTCATCAACCGCGACGACGCGGCCGTGTTCGTGCGCAACGACGCGCCGTGGGCATCTTTGGACGCCCTCCAGGAAGCCATTCGCCACGCGCCGCAATCGCTGAAGGCCTCGGGAACCGCGTACGGCGGCATCTGGCACGTCGCCTTTGCGGGCTGGCTCAACGCGATCGGCCTTTCTCCTGACGCCGTGACCTGGATCTCGATCAACGGCGCCGCGCCCTCGCTCCAGGAACTCATGGCGGGAGGGCTCGATGCGGTCTGCTGCAGCGTGCCCGAAGCCCAGGCCCTGCTCGAAGCCGGCGAAATCCGCTGCCTGGGCCTCATGGCCGAGGAACGCCTGCCCGCCTTCCCCGGTATCCCCACATTCCGCGAGCTGGGCGTCGACTGGGCCATGGGCACCTGGCGCGGCCTCATGCTCCCCCCCGGCGTGCCCGAACCGCGCCGCGCGGTCCTCCTCGATGCCGTCCGCGCCGTCGTCGAGAGCCGCGACTACCAGGATTTTGTCACCCAGGCGGGGTTCAGCCCGGCGGCGCTCGGCCCCGACGCATTCGCCGCGTTTCTCGCCGAAAACGACGCCCAGATGGGCGCCATCCTCACGAGCGAGGCCTTCAAAAGCGTCGAGACCCCGCCCATCGGGCCCATGGCGTTCCCGTATCTGGCGGGCGCGCTTCTCACGCTTAACGCCCTGGCCCTCGCGTTATCCGGACAGCTCCGCAGACCCGCGGACCTCGAACCAATGACACGGCCCGGCGCGGCGCGCATCGCTCTCGTCATCGCCGTTGCGCTCGCGTACCTGCTCCTGGCCGAATGGCTGGGCTTCGTGCCCGCCATGGGCCTTGCCGTACTGGTGCTGTTGTGGCGTTTCCGCGTGCGCTGGGGCGTGGCCGTCCCGGTCGCCGCTTTGGCCGTGCTGGCGGTGTATCAGGTCTTCGCCGGCTACCTTCGGGTACCGCTGCCGCGCGGATTCTGGGGAGGGTGATGTGGACGAAGCGTTGACCCAGGCCCTCGCGCAGACCGTCGCGGCCCCCCGCGTCTGGCTCGTCGTGCTTTGCGCCGCCGTCTACGGCGTCTTCGTCGGCGCGGTGCCGGGACTCACCGCCACCATGGCCGTCGCCCTCTTCATCCCCATCGCCTACTGGCTCGACCCCGTCGCCGCGATGGCCGCCGTCGTCACCATGGAGGCCTGCGCCATCTTTGCGGGCGACATCCCCAACGCCCTGCTCCGCATCCCCGGCACGCCCGCCTCCGCCGCCTACGCTGACGACGCGTACCAGTTCACAAAACGCGGCCAGCCTGGCCGGGCCCTGGGCGTCTGCCTCGCGTTCAGCGTCGCCGGAGGCCTGTTCGGCGCGCTCGTGCTCATCGTTCTCGGACATCAGCTCGCCCGGGTCGCGACCCTGTTCAGCGTGACTGAATATTTCTGGCTGTACCTCCTCGGGTTGAGCTGCGCCGTGCTCGTATCGCGCGGTTCCACCCTGAAGGCCACCTTCGCCTTGTTTCTCGGCCTGGTGCTGTCCACCGTCGGATTGAGCGCCGCCCACGCCCAGGCGCGCTTCACCTTCGGACGCCCCGAGTTGTTCCAGGGGATCACGTTCGTGCCCGCCATGATCGGCCTCTTCGGCTTCTCCGAAATCCTGCGCAACATGCTCACGCTGGATCGCGAACAGACTGCAAAACCGGCTCCGGCAGGCGCCAAAGGCGCCCTTATGGGGCCCGCACTGCGTCTCCTGGGCCGCCGGAAACTCGCCTTCGTCCGTTCCGGGTCCATCGGGGCGCTCATTGGCATGTTGCCCGGCGCGGGCGCCGACATTGCCGCGTGGGTCTCGTTCGCCGTGTCCAAGCGCACGAGACGCGCCCCCGCCGACGGCGACGACCGCGCGCTTTCCAGCATCGGCGACGCCAGCACCGCCAACTCCGCCGCGCTCGCGGGCACCTGGATCCCCGCCCTCGTGTTCGGCATCCCCGGCGACTCGATTACCGCCATCGTCATCGGCGTGCTGCTCATGAAAAACGTGCGGCCCGGACCCGAGATCTTCGAGCAGCAGACCGCCCTGGTCTACAGCATCTATCTTTTGTTCATACTCGCCAACCTGGTGCTCATCCCCGTGGGCCTGCTCGCGATCAAGGCCGGCGGAACCATGGTCCGCGTACCCCGCCGCATCCTCCTGCCGCTGATCCTGATGTTCTGCATTGTCGGCGCCTATGCCGTCAACGCCAGTTATTTCGATGTGGCCGTCATGCTCGCCATGGGCGTCCTGGGCTTCCTCCTCGAACGGCGTGAAATCCCCCTGGGCCCCGTCGTGCTCGGGATCATCCTGGGCGGCCCCCTCGAAGAACGCTTCGTTCAGGCACTCAGCGGGACCGAAGGCGTATTATCCGCCCTCTTCGGCCGCCCCCTCGCCGCGGGGCTGGGGGCCTTGTGCATCGCCATCTGGGCCGGCCTCGTCGCGGTGAGCGTGAAGGGGAGGAAGGGCCTCAGTTAGACGCCCTGGCATGCGACTCGGGACACATGAATGCCCAGCAGGCCTGCGCGTTCCATCGTGTTCTGTCGCAGACGCGCAGAAAGCGCAGACGTCCGAGGCACAGGCGCGGTTTCCGCACAGGGGATTGTATTGTGTGTCGGTTCAAGGAGGCTCCGCTCAACGCTTACTCTGCCTCCGCCCTGGCCTTCTGTGCGAGGCTGCGGAGGTAGTCCCACGAATAGATGCCGGTGGTGTGACCGTCGGACCACTCAAACGATACGGCGTAGTTGCCGAGATAGTTCACCTTCGAAAAGCGGATATCGCCGGGGATGCTGGCGGGGTCCAGCAGCTTTTCGCCCGTGTGTTCGTCGACGCAGACCGCGCACGGGCATGCCGCGCGCAGCGCCTGGTTGGGCACCTCCGCCGCAAAACCGTCCGGCCATGCGATCTTCACGGCATGTTCCAGTTCGAGCACGTCCGGCATCGTCTCCTTGCCCGCGCGGCTCTTGCCGACCGCGCGGTGGACATTCTCCGCCAGCCGCGCCATGACATCCAGATCCGCGCCCGCGTTCGGCGCCGACAAATCCGACACGCCCAGCACGATCGGCAGTTCGGCCAGCGTCTGCAGCCCGAACCGGTCCTGAAGCATCCCCTGGCTCCGTCCAAACGGGTAATGGGTCTTGCCGCAGTCGTCGCAGGTGAACGAGCACATGTTCTCGACCACGCCCAGCACGGGCACGTTCACCTTCTCGAACATGAGAATGCCCTTCGCCACATCCACCAGCGACAGCGCCTGCGGCGTGCTCACGATCACCGCGCCGTCCAGCGCCACCTGCTGCACAATGGTCAATTGCACGTCGCCGGTCCCCGGCGGCATATCGATGATGAGGTAATCGAGCTTGCCCCAGTCCGTCTGCAGGAGAATCTGCGCCGTGTAATTCGACACCATCGGACCGCGCATCACCGCAGGCGACTCGCCCAGCACGAACCCCAGCGACATCACCTTCAACCCGTGGATGTTCAGCGGGAATATCTTGTTGTCGTGGCCAAACACCTGGGGACGGTGCACATTGAAGAGCGTCGGGAATGACGGTCCGTAAATGTCCGTGTCCAGCAGGCCGACCGCATGCCCTTCGCGGGCCATCGCCATCGCCAGGTGCGCGGCGACGGTCGATTTCCCGACCCCGCCCTTGCATGCCGACACCGCGATCACCGTCTCAATGCCTTTTAGATTGTCGGTCACCCGCGGCGCGCCCTGCCCCTGAAACCGGCGCGGCGCCTGCGCGCTCATCGTCACATCCACGCTGGTGACCCCCGCCACCCCGCTTACAGCCTTCTTGCACGACTCCAGGAAGTGGTTCTTCATCGGACACGCCGGCGTCGTCAGCTCGAGGGTAAAACGGACGTGTCCCCCCTCGATGTTCAGGTCCTTGATGAACCCGCACGACACAATGTCGCGTCCAAGATCCGGGTCAATAATGTGGCGCATCGAATCAAGTACGTCGCGTTCGCTCGGCATGGGAGTCTCCTTGGCGTGTTACTGCGCGTGGCGTAAAGCTGCTTATACGGACATCTCGCAGGCGTCGGATCGGCGTTGCCGCTCTCGTGATTCCATGATCATTCGGTGTCGCGAGAACGTTCGAAGCGTCCATACAGGGCGACACGTTTCGGCACGTCCCGGGATCGCGGAGCGCCTGCCCGGCCGGCGCTCCCGGGCGCGGCGCCTGTTCGCATTCGTGAGATGCCCGGGCCAAACCGGAATCATACCCCCTCACGGGGGAGCGAACCAAATCCGCGCGGATTCGCGTCCACGCGGATTCGCGTATTCTTCAGACAACGCCATCGGATGGCTCCAAATTCCGGGGCAGCACAAGGTCCCGTCTGCCGAAGCGTTTTTCGGCCCTCCGGTCCCCGAAGGGGGTCGAACGGATGCGCGGGGTTTGTTCAACCCCTACCGGGGGTTGGGGCGTTGGGGCGCACAGGATCCCCAGGCTGCGCCCGGGACTGCTCACATTGGACCCCGTTCCGGGGTCTCCGGAGGCCCGTTTGCATCGTCTGCGGGGCTGTCCTCCGGTTCGAACGGGGACACGTTGTCGCGCCGGGACGGCGCTTGGAACATGTCCCCGTTCTTGTCCGGTGTGGAACCGGCGCCCTCGCCGGTCATGTTCTCCTGCATCGTCCACGGTGTGGCGTGGGATAGCCGCGCGCTGATTCGGTATTGCTCCCTGGCCTTTTAGCTCGGGCTGCCCTTTCAGGGCGCTTCCAATGGGGGGCGCGTTTCCCGGGGCGGCGTCACGCGTTCCGCGTGACTTGCCCCGGGCTATTCCAGGTCGCCCTTTCAGGGCTGAAAGAATGGGCGCACAATATCGCCGCATTCGGGATTGCCCATCGGCTTCCCCTTGTAGGGGCAGCCCCCCCGTGGCTGCCCATCCGGTCCGAACGGGGACACGTTGTCGCGCCGCGGA